>MDTE01115017.1_pt1 | contig 35620 bp, 23 predicted proteins | sample 811231 | NCBI WGS metagenome assembly MDTE01 (sample SAMN05326651, study PRJNA326480) | marine metagenome | isolation source: seawater | place: Indian Ocean: Red Sea | collected 2010
CTAGAGTAAATCTTTTCGAAGCCACACCGCGTAATCGTCGCCGTGCGCGGCGAGTTCAAAATCTTCGAGCGCGTCGAGGACGAACGGCGGTACTTCGTATCGAGGACCGAGTTTCACGGCGACGGTGTCATCCGTAAAGGCGACGTAAAGATCCCACTCCGCGATCTTAATGTCCAAAACGCTCTCGCAACACACGCACGCGCGTTTACGAATGTCGAGAAGCGCGCGAATCTCCTCGCGAAGTCTCTCGACGCGCCGATTCTCGACGGCGTCGCCGCCATCGCTCCAGAGATGTGGAGCGAACACGACCGGTATCCCGGGATGCGTGAGCGCGTACGCGTATCCCAATCCGAGTCTGTCCCGCGGGAACGCCCACTGCCTCGCCGTGTCGTGGTTCTCGATGAACACCGCCGACGATTGCGGGGCCCATCCCGAGAGTCCGGGCTGGCCGCGTCGCGAATCTGCGAGACGCCAAAATTCGCCTCGTTTCACGGCCTCTTGAAGGATCCCCTTGGTGGGGAAATCGAACAACGCCGCGCAATCGCCAGACCCTTGTAACCAATCCACGAGCGCGCGACGCGGTTTGTCTTGATTGTACAGCAGGTAATCGTCGCTCCAACACATGCCGACCCAATTTTCCGCGACGCAAAACGCTTCGAGACCCACCGTGCGAAGGACGTATTCTCTCGCGTATTCACTCGCGTACCCTCGCACGTAATCGAATCGATACCCCGAAAATCCGATATCCTCCTTGAGCCAATTCAACCACTCGACGATGGCCTCGCGAATCTCCTCGTTCGAGTGATCGAGATCCGGCGCGATATCGATCGTATCGCCGGAATCATCACCCCCCTTGCCCGGAAACACGGGATGGTCGCCGACTATTGCAAACTCGCCCCAATCGAGTCGTCGACCGCTCCGCGACGTCTCGTCGGCGAAGGACACAAAACGTCCATCCGCCGAATACTCGGCGCACTTGTGATTGACGACGACGTCACAGATCGCATCGACGCCTCGATGTTTCAACGCCTCGATCAACGTCACCAACTCGCGCTCGTCGCCGTAATGTGACGTCAAATCGTACCACTTCTTCGGCAAGAACCCGTGTCGATCCACCGACGCCCCGGGCGGAGGCAACCACACGTGCGTGAATCCCAAATCTTCGATCATCCCGACCCGCGCCTCGGTGCGCGCGTAAAACGACGTCTCCTCTCTCCCCCCTCGCATCCACGACTGCCAATCGAACGCCTGAAGAAGGACGACGTTCGAGTATCCCGTCTTGCGTCTCGCGCACTTCTCCGTCTTGGCTTCGCAAAAGCTTCGCGCGACGGCGTCCTCGTCGACGGCGTCCTCGACGAAACGGTCGATGAGATCGCTCGACGCGACCGGACGAAACCGCGACTCGTCCAACGATTCGTCCAACGATTCGGTCGGCGTCCGCGTCGGCGTCGGCGCGTGGGCGTCGGCGTCGTTCGAGAGAGAGGCCGCCGGTCGCCGAGACCGAGAAGAACGAGAACCGTCACGCGGACGCGTCGCGCGCGGTGCGCCGCGACTCCACCGTCCCGCGCGCGTCGTCGAAAGAATCACGCGTCCTCGTTCCATCCTTCGCGTCGAGCGTCGATCGATGCGCCACCGCGACGAATTCTCGCGCGATGGATGAATTCTCGCGCGGTCCCGCGTGGACGCCGCACACGTTCGCGCTCGACGCCGCCCATCGCCCGAGAGACGCCGTCGACATGCCACCGGCGCGAATCACGGTGTTTTACGACACGCACTGCGCCCGCGCGCGCGCGACGATCGATGCGCTCCTCGACGCCGGCGTCATGCCGTCCGAGCTCAATCGCGTCCCGATGGATCGTTTAACGCCCGACGCGCGCGCCGAGCGCGAACGCGCGCTCATCGAGCGCACGAACGGGTGCGCGTTCACCCCGCAAGTCTTTTTCGGCGCCGAACACGCGGGGTCGGACGTGGAGATCTCGCACATGGCGCGGACGGGGAAGCTCGCGAGGGCGCTGTTGAGGGACGCCGACGACGAGGACGCCGAGACGCCGAGAGGGTTGGAACGCGTCGATCCGCGCGAGATGGACGATCCGGTGGGTGAAAACGGGAAAACATTGTATGGACGATCGAAATCCATCGCGCTGGAGCGTCGTTCGACGGAGGAGGAGGAGGAGGAGGAGACGAAGAAGACGAAGAAGACGAAGGCGAAAAAGACGCGGCGAGGCGAAGAGGGATACGTCAACCGGTACGTGCGCATGATGGAGACGATGAAACGGGCGATGCGGTACCGACGCGAGGAGGCCTCGGTGTCGTCGAAAACGTCGGTCGTCGGGTGTCTGTGTGGAGGCACGAAGAGCGAGGAACCGCCGACGATATCCAAGGAGGAAATCGTCGACGCGTTGGCGGTGGCGGCGATGACGGCGAGCGGCGGCGAGGCGGATGAATTGAATCTCGAGGGACACGATTATCACGCGTTGGAAAAGTTTGTGAGGAAGGGCGTGTTGGTCGATCGCGGGCGCTCGAGGTATTGTCTTCCCATGGACATCGATCGAAGGGTGTTGAATTCGTACAGAACCGAGTGGAGGGATCGCGTGACGTCGAAACCGGTGGACTGCGCGGCGTACCTGAAAAAGATGTTTAGCGTCATCGAATCGTGGCACACGGACGCCAAGACCGGGCTGGTGGATTACGGCGCCGTCTCTCTGGACGATCAGTATGGTGAATTCGAGGAGGCGACGTGCGAGTTGCGAGCGATTCGCCTGGACGAGGGCGAGTTGGCCAACGAGGACGCGAGAAAGGCTTTCTTATTGAACGTCTACAACATCGGCGTGAAGCACGCGTACGCGAACGTCGGAATCCCGAGAACGACGCGAGAGCGGTTGGCGTTTTACGGGGGCGTGGGGTACGTGATAGGTGGTGATTTCTATTCGTTGGACGACATCGAGCACGGACTCCTTCGAAGCGATTCGCCGCATCCCATCAACATTTTCGGTTCCAAGTACTTTAAAGACGATCGAGCGGCCAAATTCGTGCTGTCGAGGAAAGACCCTAGGATTCATTTCGCGCTCAACTGCGGCGCGAACTCGTGTCCGCCCATCAGAGCGTACTCCGCGGAGAAGATTGAATCCCAACTCGAATTGGCTGCCCAGGCGTTTGTCAACGGAACCGTCGTCGTGGACAAGGCGGCATCGCGCGTCACGATGTCTAAGCTCCTGAGTTGGTACGCACGAGATTTCGGACGAAGCGCGAGAGATGTGCTCGAGTTCATCGTCGCGCGTCTGAAGGGTGACTCGCGCGCCGACCTCGAGTCCATGCTCGCCGGTGGCAAGACGCCTCGCGTCGCCTACTCGAAATATGATTGGGGCACGGATTCGGCCCACGCGCGCCCTTTCTCGTTCACGCGTTACGTCGGTTGAGTTACGTCGGGTGAGGCATCATCACCGTTCACCATAGAATTACATTTGTTAATCTGTACACGCGAACGCGTCGCTCAATCGTCTTCTTCCATGTCGTTGTCGTCGCGCTCGACGCCTCGTCCTCTCGGCGCGGCGCGGCCGTGCGGCGACAAATCGTCCTCCGAGGGCACGTGTTTCATGGATTTCGCGCTCTGCGCGAGGAACCAACAGTGTCGACTCTGCGTCAAGTACTCTCGACACGAGTTGCTAAATTTCGCGTCTGACATTTTCACCAACCCCCCGTCGCACCACTCTGCGTGTTCCTCGTGAAACCGCGCGTACCCGTGTTGCAAGACGAAGGCGTGCGGAAACGCGAGGGCGGGATAGGACGCCACGTGATCGCGTCGATCGAGATTCCGAACGTGTCGCCACATGCGCGGCGCGCGTTCGCTGCTAAACTCGCAGTAAAACACGAAGACGATATTGGCGCTCATCGTCTCGACGCTCGTCAAAAACGTTTGCACGTGATGCGGAAGATACATGTTCACCGCGCCGCGCACGTGTCCTCCCGCGTACTCGTACGGGAATCGACAGTCGATCGCGCACACCTCCGGAGCCCCGCTCCCGGACGCGGCTCTGTTCGCCAGGAGCGAGCCGAGCGCGTTTCCGTCGATCATGGGTAATCCCAACGCCGCGTCCAGCGCGCTCGGAATCATCGCGCACGGACCCGCCGCCGCCGGCGTCGACGGTTCATCCGTCTCCACCCGCTGCGACGCGTCGTATCTCGTGTCCCCTCTCGACGGCGTGTACCCGTACGTCATGTTCGGCGCCGGCGGTAATTTTTTCGGAGGCGCGGGCGGCGTCTTCGTCGTCTTCATCGGCGTCGGCGACGCCATCGGTCGCGCGCGCCGCGGCGGCTCGCGCGCCGCGGCGGCCTCCATCCCGACGTTCCTCTCCGTCACCGACGCCTCCGCCAACGCGCGCGCGAACGGCGTCGCGAACGCGCCCTCCGCCTTCCCGTTCGCCTCCGTCCCATCGCTCGTCTTTCGTTTCAACGTCGGCGTCTCCGTCGACGCGTCGGACGCGCTCGACGCCCCCGAACCGAAAAATCCACCATCCCTCGTCGTCGTTGTCGTCGTCGTCGCCGTCGGCGTCCCGACCCCTTTCGCCGTCGGCGTGTCGAACGGCGCGGACGCGCGCGCGCGCGCGAATCCTCCCACCGCGAGACTCGCGCGCGCGCCGTCGCCCTCCGTCTCTCGCTCCGTCTCGGACGGGAACGCGAGCGCGCGTCTCGCCCCGGGCGGCGGCGACGCGAACGAGGCGACGCGCGATCGTCGAACGCGCTTGGCGTCCATCCGCGCGCGCGTCGAGCTGTCGCGGATCGATTCGAGTCGATGGCGTGTATTTAGGCGAAAGGGCAGATACGTACGATTCGGCCCAAAGTATGGAGTTTGAGCGATCTGCCAGGCAAAGGCAGAGTCTGCCTTTCAGTCTGATGGACATGTGATGCGCCTAATATGTGGCCACTGTCCGAGGGTCATGACTCTCCAAGATGTCCATCGAAACTCCGTGGGCCGAGGAAATCGTGCCCACCGCGGGCGCGTCCTTCCGAGAGTCTGTTCGAAATAAATCTCCGTACATTGGGGTGTGTTTGATCCAACTAAAATCGGTCGTCGTCGCGGTCGGGCGACGATCGGTCGCGCGATTGATTGATGGGATGTGATGATGTCGTCGTTCGATCGCGCCACGACGCGACGCGAGCGTCGAGTGAGTGGGTGACGACGCGCGGAACCGATCGAACGTCGGTGTGTGTCCCGTCGGTGCGCTCGAGACGCGGAGACGGGACGCGAGACGACGCGCGAGAGGGTGGCGCGCGGCTCGAGAAAAGATCTGCGCGGCGCGACGACGGCGAGCGCGCGACGCGAGGACGGGGGGGAAGGCGACGGGGAGGCGCGAGCGAGCGTGAATAATTGTTTTCGGAGATGTTGGTGGAGGATTTCGTCGTGGACGGCGACCACGTGCGACGGGTGAGAGGGGAGGATGGGGAGGAGTACGTCGAGAGCGAGCACGCGTATCGAAGCGCGAGGGTCGAGCGGCGCGCGGCGACGACGGCGAGGAACGGGGAGGTGAAGGAACGATATGCGTTCGTTCCCGAGGAACGGACGTTCACGATGCGAACGAGGGTGAGCGTGCCAAAGGTGGGGATCATGTTGGTCGGATGGGGCGGGAACAACGGGTCCACGCTCACGGCGGGCATGTTGGCGAACGCTCGCGAGATGACGTGGAAAACGAAGGAGGGAGAGGCGAAGGCGAATTATTACGGCTCGCTCACGCAGTGTGGGACGTGTCGAGTCGCGCACTTTGAGGGCGAGGAGGTGCACGTGCCGTTTAAGTCGTTGATGCCTCTCGCGAACCCAAACGAAGTCATCGTCGACGGTTGGGACATCAGCGACGTGAATTTGGCGGATGCGATGGAGCGAGCGAAAGTTTTAGAGTATGATTTGCAGCGCCAACTTCGGCCGTTGATGGAGCACATGAAGCCCCGGCCGAGCGTGTTCGATCCAAACTTTGTAGCCGGTAATCAGGCGTCCCGCGCTAATAATGTCATCAAAGGGACCAAGTCTGAGCAAATGGAACAAATTCGCGCCGACATTCGTGATTTCAAGGCAAAGCACGATCTTAATAGCGTTGTCGTTCTTTGGACGGCGAACACGGAGCGATACTCCGAGGTTCGAGAGGGTGTTCACGACACGGAAGAGAATTTGCGAGCCGCCATCAAGGCTGACGAGGCGGAGATTTCACCGAGCACGCTGTTCGCGTTGGCGTGCATAGATGAAAATACGCCCTTCATCAACGGGAGCCCTCAGAACACGTTCGTGCCGGGCGTCGTGCAGGCGGCGACGCGCTTGAACACCATCATCGGTGGCGACGATTTCAAGACGGGTCAGACGAAGATGAAGTCTGTGCTCGTGGATTACCTCGTCGGCGCCGGTCTGAAGCCGACGTCCATCGTGAGCTACAACCACTTGGGGAACAACGACGGTTTGAATCTAAGCGCGCCACAAACGTTTCGATCCAAGGAAATTTCAAAGGCGAACGTGGTGTCGGACATGGTGAAGAGTAACGCTTTACTTTACAAGGAGGGCGAGGAACCCGACCACACCGTCGTTATCAAGTACGTTCCGAACGTCGGCGACAGTAAGAGAGCGATGGATGAGTACACGAGTCGCATCTTCATGAACGGCGAGAACACGATCGTGATGCACAACACGTGCGAAGATTCTTTGCTCGCGGCGCCGCTCATCCTCGACTTGTGCCTCGTCGCCGAGCTCTTGACGCGAGTGCGCGTCAAGAGCGACGGTGGAGACTTTCACAGCCTCCACCCGGTCGCCGTGCTCCTCTCATACTGGAGCAAAGCGCCCCTCGTGCCGAACGGTATGCCCGTCGTGAACGCCCTCGCCAAGCAACGAGCCATGCTCGAAAATTTCTTCCGAGCGTGCGTCGGTCTCCCTCCCGAGAATAATATGTTGCTCGAGTATTACGCCTCGAGCGGCAAAGACGCGCACGCCTTGATCGCGTGAGCCATCCTATTTAACCGCCAAGCGATCCAACGTAGAATATAGCGTATCATGTGACGATTTGTGTCGTCTTCTTCATTCATTCCTCGACGTTCGAGCGACGCGTCTCGCGCGACGCCGCATTTTTTTTGGATACTTTTCCATTCACCAGTCGAATGGCGACGACGACACAATCGGACGCGCTCGACGCGGCGCATGGGAGACGGGTACGCGCGCGCGCGGGCGCGCATGTTGGCGCACGTCGCGCGCGACGCGTCCGGCGCGTCCACGAGCGCGGTCGCGCCTCGCGCGGCGTGGGCGGGCGGCGCGACCGCGGCGGCGACGAAGGTTGGGAACGGTGGCGGGCCCGCGACGGTGGCGACGGCGAGGACGCCCGCGGCGTCGCCGGTCAAGCCTCGACCGAACCTCAACTTTTTAGGGAACACCATGCGCGCGATCGCGAGCGCGAACGCGAGGATGGATGGGAAGAAACGGACGAGGGAGGAGGAGAGCTCGACCGCGGCGGAGGCGGAGACGTTGGGGCGACAGCGACGAGAACGCGAGGAACACGCTCGAAAACGACGGGAGAGGGATGATCGCGCGGAGGTGAAGGCGGCGAAGCGTAAGAAGGGTGGTTCGACGAAGAGACGGGGGAAGAAGAAGAAGCGAGCGGCGGTGGAGGTGGAACGCGAAGAGGGCGAGTGGTCTGACGGAGACTGAGAGAGAACAAAATTTCTGTTTACAAGGAGAAAAATGGGTACAAAAAAGAACGAAATCAATAGCGTCGTGCGATGAATGGAGGCGTGCATCGAATGAGCGATGAACGCGTTAGTCTTGGAGACCGAGATTGGCGCACATGGACGCCCATGCTCGGAAACCGTGCGCGTCGATTGGTCGTCTCTTGCCGTCGGGATCGACGATGGTATCCATGACGTTTCGGAACATGCTGTCGCGAATGAATCCACCGGACGCCGACGCGACGTTCCAAAACCCGACGTCGATCTCGCTCTGCAGCTGTCCCGGGGCCCAACCCGAGTAACCGACGAAGAGAGACAAGTCGCTCGGCGCGAGCGTGCCCGGCCCCGTGAATTTAGAATTCATGAGCGCCAAACTGTCCAGGTCTGTCACGACGTGTATCCCCGGCACGATCTCATCCGTCAACCCCGGTTGCTCTTTCGTCGTCAGCGCGATCACGGAACGATCGTGTGGACTGGATAATCCCACCGGACCGCCTATGCCGACGACTTCGCTCGAGAGCGCGTTCCAATACAAGTTATTCTTTCGCCTCGACACCTCCGGACACTCCTCCGCCAGGGTGGTGGACTTGGTGCGATTGATGATCACTCCCGTAGAACCGTACTCCCTGTGATCTGCGCGGTGTGAATAGAAAGAGCGAGTCATCGTCAGTCTACGCCCGCTCGCGCCGCCCCGTCGCCTCTCGCCGCCCCCCTCGCGTCGCGCCCGCCCATCACCATCTCGAAAACGCGCGCGCTCGCGACGTCGATCGCGGCTCACCTAACAACAAAATCACCACGTGCGACCAAAAGCTCGCCGCGTCCTCGTCCCTCGCGACGAGAATCGCCCCCTTCTCCGCGTTGGGCAACCCGTGCGCCCACGCCGCGCCCCCCTCGGCGGCCGCCGCGTCCACGCGCGCGGCGAGCGTCTCGTTCGAGGTGTCTCTGGCGATCAAACGCGCTCGAAACTCTCGCCAATCCATCACGCGCTCGCCCGCGCGCTCGCGCTCGTCGGCGTCATCGCGCGCATCGTCGGGACGCGCGCGGACGGCGGTGCATAACCGTCGCGCATGATTCGTCGCGTCGCGCGCGACGCGCGCGCGCAGACGCGGAGCGGAGACGCGGTGCGCGCTGGTCGCGTTCGCGTGCATCGTTTGAGCCGTCGCGAGCGGGGTGTCGTCAACGGACGGCGCGCGCGGACGTCTCGGGACGAGCGTGTCGAGGGATTGTCACTTGACAAAAAGTGTCGAGTCTCGACACTTTTCTCAACCTCTTCGCGCGAACGCGCGGGACGTCTCTTCTTCGCGCGCGCGAGGGTGATTCGAGCCGCGAGCGCGCACCAGAAGGCGTGTAAATGCGTGGTTCGGTCGTGTGTGTGTGTGCTATGGCGCGAATGCGCGTTACATCGCTCAGTGGCGCTCAATTTCACCCAGGATAATTTGCGTCGACGGAGAGATTTTACGGAGCTTGTTGAAGACCCAGTACTTGAAGCCGATGTCCAGGGTGACCGGAACGACGGCGACGAAGATGCGAACCGCCATCTCAAACTTGTGGAAATCAAGACCGTAGTGCGTGATCATCATCGCTAAGAGCGCCTGCCAACCGTCGGACGAGTGATAACCGACGACCATGTCCGCGACGAGCATGAGAATGAAGGCTTGCGTGGCGGCGTCGAGGCCGATGAATTCATCGCTAATTTCGCCCAAGAGACGCGAAATGTTCGCCTTTTGAAGCGTGATGATGGTCACCGTCATGACGATGAAAATCATCGAACCGATCGCGTTTCCCGTCGCTTGAAACGCCGCGCGCTTTTCGATCGCTTCTAATCGTCGCGCTTCCTCCACCAACAACTCTCGCTCCACATCGGCGTGCAGACGTCCCGCGCCGCTGATAATTCTATCATAATACAGTCTCTGCTCAAACTTTTGAATTCCATCCGCCACGTTCTGTCGCTGTTGCATGCCCAGAGATGAATTTAACTTACCCCAGTGCGCCCCCAACCACGGCGTCACCAGGATGCTCTTGACGCTCTGCGCGATCACGAAGGGCGCGATGAAGAGCACCAAAAACGCCCGCCACATCGATCCCAACAACCGCATCCATCGCTCGCGCTCCTGTTCCTCCGCGTCCGGATCGCTGTCGTCGAATATATTTTGCAGCGCCGCCTCGATGGCTGACTTTTTCGATTTAATCTTCCCGTTCCCGTTCCCGTTCCCGTTCGCCGTCGACCGGCGTCCCCTCTTGGACGCGTTCGCGTCTCCGCCACCGGACGCCTCCGAGGACCATTCGTCGCTCGCGCGCGCGAGAACCCACCGCGGCGGACGCGAGACGAGCGCGCGGGACGTCGACGCGGCGGCCGTCGTCATCGCGCGCGCGCGGGTGACGTCGATGCCGCGAAGCGCGACGGGAAAAACTGCGCGCGCGCGCGCGATGGATGTCATCGCGTTCGAACGCGCGGGACCGTCGATGGACGCGCGCGCGCGTGAATGCGGTTCGAGCTCTGGGACGCCGGCGGCGAGGAGACGACGCGCGCGAGAGAACGAGAGAAGACGAGCGAGAGACGCGTCGAAGATGATGGTACACGATACTAGTGGTAATACAGGGTGGGTGAACGCGCGAGGCGCTCGCTCGCGCGTCCGCGGCGACCGCTCGTCTCGACTTTCGACTTTCGTCGGGCGAGCGCTCACCGCTCGTCGACGGCGGCGAGCCGAGCGGCGAACGCTTCGAAATCGTCCGGTGGGTCTCTGCTGAAGTGGAGCTCCTCGCCCGTGCGTGGATGGGTAAAACCGAGCGTGCGCGCGTGAAGCATCGGACGATGGATGGTGGTGAGCAACGCCTTGGCGCGTTTCGGATCGAAGACGCCGTACCGCGTGAGCGCGCTCACGGCGGACCCGCCGCCGCCGCCGTACGTGTCGTCACCGAGAATGGGATGGCCGATGTGTCTCGCGTGCACGCGAATTTGGTGCGTTCGACCGGTCTCGAGGCGCCATTCGACCAAGGACGCGTTTCCGTTCGCCAAAGTCGCGATAACTTCGTAGTTGCTCGCCGCGAAACGTCCGCCTCCGGGCGTCACCGCCATGCGAAGACGATCTCGAGGATCGCGCCCGATCGGAGCCTCTATGCGCCCTTTGCTCGAGCTCGGCACCCCGCTCAATATCGCGACGTATCTTCGACGCACCTCTCTCGACGCAAACTGGTCACAAAGAGAATTGTGCGCCGCCGCGTCCTTGGCCACCACCATCACGCCGCTCGTCCCTTTATCCAATCTGTGCACGATTCCCGGTCGTATCATCGACCCTCGCGCGTCCGAATCCGACGACACGTCATCGTCATCGTCGTTCTCTTCCTCCTCGTCCTCGTCCGCGATCGAACGCCTTCCCGTGGGCACGACGAGCTCCGGTAAATCGCAGTGTCCCAACACCGCGTTCACCAACGTCCCGCTCGCGTGTCCCGCGCTCGGATGCGTCACCATTCCCGCCGGTTTATTCACCACCAACACGCTCGAATCTTCATACACGATGTCTAATTCGATCCAAGGCTCGGGAATCGCCTCACTCGCCGTCTCCGGCTCCAATTCTCCCGCGACGACGTCGCCCGGCTTTAACGCTCTCGACGGCTTGGACGCCGTCTTCCCATTGAGCGTCACCATTCCCGCCTTGATCGCCGCCGCCACGCGCGCGCGCGACGCTGACGCATCGTCAACGTTCGCCGCGACGTACGCGTCCAGTCTGGACGGTTCCACCGCCGGTGAATCGCGCGCGACGCGCAATTCAAAGCGCACGCCGCCGCCGCCGCCATCGCTCGCGGCGTCGACGATCGTCGACCGCGCGCGATTCCTCGCGCGACGTCCCGCGAAGACGCGCGCGTCGCGAAGATGAAAGGTCGCGCGCGCCAACGCGCGCATGACCGCGACTCCAAACGCCGCCACGCGCGCGTGTGACGTCGACGAATTGCGTTCGAGCGATTCCCGCACCCCCGCGCGCGATCGCACGACACTTTCGGACGCGCGCGGGAGACCGACATGGCGGACGAGGCGAACGACGCGATGAAGACGCCGGTGACCATCGTCACCGGATTCTTGGGGGCGGGAAAGACGACGCTCGTCAATCACATCCTTCGAGGACAGCACGGACTTCAGATCGCCGTCATCGAGAATGAATTCGGTGCGGTGTCCATCGACGACGCCCTCGTGAGCGAAAACATGAAGGAGAAGGAGGATATCATCTCCATGGACAACGGATGCGTGTGCTGCACGGTGCGAGGGGATCTGGTGCGCGCGCTGTTGACGCTAAAGGATCGGAAGAAGAAGTTTGACGCGGTCATCATCGAGACGACGGGACTCGCGGACCCGGCGCCGGTGGCGTTCACGTTCTTCCTCAACCCGGAAATTGCGGAAGTTTATCGAATCGATAGCATCCTGTGCCTCGCGGACGCGAAACACGTGGCGATGCACATGGAAGAGGAGAAGCCGGACGGGGCGGTGAACGAGGCGGTGCAGCAAGTCGCGTTCGCGGATCGAATCTTGTTGAATAAGATTGATCTGGTGAGCGAAGAGGAGATTTTGGATTTGGAAAAGACGTTAAAGTCGGTCAACGCGAGCGCGGACGTGATCAGGACGACGAACTCGGTGGTCGATCTCAAGGTCGTGTTGGGCGTGAACTCGTTCAGCCTGGAGAAGACGTTGGAGACCGATCCGAGCTTCCTCGATGAGAACAAGGAAAACATGCACAATCTCACGGGTGTGTCCTCGGTCGGCATCGCGGTGGAGGGTGAGCTCGATTTCGCCGCCATGAATGAGTTTATGATGAATCTCTTGCAAGCCAACGCGACGAACATGTACCGATCGAAGGGCGTCTTGTGCTTTGAGGGCCAGGGCGACGCCAAGTTTGTCTTCCAGGGCGTGCACGAACAGATCAACTTCGGTCCTGCGGCGACGACGTGGGCCGAGGGCGAGCCTCGCGTCAACCGCATGGTGTTTATCGGTCGTAATTTGGATCGCAAGGCGCTCGAGGCTGGTTTCAGAGGATGTCTCGCCAAGACGGCGTGACGCGCCGACGCCGGCTTCCGCGCGCACACTTAGTGCGCACGCGCTGATGCACACACACACACACACGAACACACGAACACACGCCACGAACGCGCGCGCATAACAGTTGGCACGTTCATCACCCATTCAAAAGTAATCATTGAACAAACAAATAAACATTTGCAACCGTCTCGGAAACGCCGCGACACACATCGACGCGCCATCGCGCGCGCGCGATCGACGCTCGACGACGACTCGCGAATGACGACCCGCGATCACGTCTCCTCGTGCCGTTCGCGCGCGAACGCGTCGCCTCGACGCTCGCGCGCCTTGGTCCGACTCGTATTGTCCTCCACTTTGATTTTGGCTCCGAGTCTGCGGCGCGTTCAAGGTCGACTCTTGGACGATGACGCGCTGTGCGACGCGTGCGCGTGGTCGGACGAACTGGCGCGAGAGAACGCGCCTGTTGATCTCGTTCGACTCGCACGGCGCGTGGAGGCGGAGTACGCGGGATGCGGACTCTCGGAATTTTTATCCGAGAGTCGATACGAAAACGCGACGACGGACGCCAAGCTCGTCTTCGAGGAGAGCAGGCGCGTGTGCGCGACGATGGACGCGTCGAACGTGACGGTGAAGGGCACGTTGCTCTCGGCGCGAGCGAAGGCGATGGCGCCGGCGAGGAGGATGCTCTGGCACGCGGAGATGCTCGCGAGACGTTTGAGCGTCTGTCGATCGAGAGACGGCTCGACGGAACGATTGAGAGAGATGACGAGCGAATCGTATCGAGTCATCGCGTCTGGATCGTGTTTCGAGGCGACGACGAGAATATTAACGACGGGTTTCGACGAGAGAGGAGGCGGCGTCCGCGCGCTGGCTGAGAAAGCTCGACGGAATTTATATCTCGAATTAAACTCCGTCGACGCGGGGTCCATGATGTACATGGAGCGGGCGTTCGTCTCAAACGAGACGTTGGCGCGCGTCATTCCCATCATATTCGCCGCTTTTGATGAGTGTCGAACCGAAGGGCGACTCTGGTCCTCGCCCGTTCCCGAGGACGCGTTTGAAGCCGTGCGTGCGCACTATTCCACTTTGGATTTTCTTCTGACGAGATCCCTCGTCGATCGCGAGGCGAACGGCGCTCGAACCTTTGCGTTTCTCGTCAACGCCGCCTACGACGCGCTTCGTGACGCCGAATCCTGCTCTGAGAGTCAAAAGACGCTCCCGGGTCGATTCTTCGTGAGCGACGTGTTCGACGCCATCGTGAGCGAGCTCGCGCGCGAGTGCGGCTTGGCCTTCGTGGGCCTGCAATTCCTGGACGAGTACACCAGAGGACAAGGCAGTCGCTTAATCTCTCTCGAGCTCCGATCGATCGCGCGATACGTGGCCGCGTGCGATGACGCAAACGCGACGTCGGCCAAATCGACGCTCTTCGCGCTCAACGAGGGCGCCGTGACGCGCTTAATCTCCGGACTCGACGCGATACACGCGTCGCTCGTGGGATGTCGCCGAGGTCGACGAGACGACACCACGGCGGGTCGAGTCGCGGTAGGTCTCAGAAACGCGCTCCGAAGACTCCACGACGGCGGATGTTACTTTGCGAGCGAATCCGGAGTCGCCGCGTCGTTGGCGCCGCGCGCGGCTCGCGAAGCCGCGGACGCGTCGTCGTCCCAGTGGTCTTCGCCGCCGCCGACGACGACGACGACGCGCGTGCGCGTACAAACGCCCACCGTCGCGTCAATGGTCCTCACCGCCGCGCTCACGACCGCCTTCGTCGCCGTCGCGGCTCTGACGTGGACGGCGCTTCGCGCGTCGACGTCGAGCCGCCGCTGGTTCGCGCCGTCCACGACGACGTTCTCGCGTCCGTCCCGCGCGCGCTACCGAACGTTCTTCGACGACATCGACGAATCGACCGAACGCGGCCACGTCGCCACGACCACCACCACCAAGTCGCTCTCGCCCACGACGGAGCGTCGCCGCGCGCGCCGAAGCTCGTTTTGCCTCGCCGACGCGCCCGCCATTCGTCGACGCGAATCGATCGATCCGACCGTTCACGCGCACGTCTCCTAGACACCACCGCGATCACATCTCACCTTTCACCATCGTCACCCGCGTCGACATCCGCGTCATCGTCCGTCGTCGCCTCCCGCCTCTCGCAGCGCGCGCAGACGCGTCTCGTTCCTCTTCGCGATCCTCCGTCTCGCCACCTCGCGCTCGCGTTCGGACATCTCTCCCCAATTCGTGATTCGACTCAGGCTCCCGCTCTCGCTCACTGCGTCGCGCGCGCGCGTCAGTCGGCGTTCGGCGCGCGCGAATCTTCTCTTCGCGCGGTCGAGCGCTCGAACGCACCGACGAGAGGACCGAGGTGATCCATGCGAAGCGTCGCGCCGGACGAGACGTCGAGTCGAGGCACCGCGTCGTCGTCGTCGTCGTCGTCGTCGTTCGGTCTCTCCGGAAGCGCGCATCGCGCGAGGTGGGCGTCGTCGACCGTCATGACGATGAATGGCGACGTCAATCCACCGCGCGCGCGACGACGCGCGCGCGATGCGAGCGCGCGCGGACGGGCGCGAGCGGTGGTGGACGTCGTCGTCGTCGACGACGACGAATGCTGAGGCGCGAGACGCGCGGACGGGGACGGTGGAGGAGGACGACGGCGACGACGGTTCCGAGAGCGTCTTGGCGCGCGTTCGAACGAATCTCGACGCGTGCGCGCGAAGAGGGGCCGTGGGAACGCGCGGGGGAGAGAGTGAGACGCGTGCGTTGTTCGCGGTGTCGTCGTCGACGCGGAGACGCGAGGTGACGACGAGGGAGACGCGAGTGCGCGCGCCGTTGCGATTTCGGCTCGGCGTCGACGCGGCGGGACGCGCGGACGCGCGGTTCGAGGTCGCGCGAGTCGACGCGGGCGAGCGCGCGATCGAGGAGGATGCGCGGTGGAGGAGGTCTGGGGGTGGAGGAGGCCTGGGGGTGAGGGCGACGGGACGGGTGAGGGCGTGGTTGGCGAGCGGCGACGCGCACGGGCTCGCGGCGGCGGCGTGTCTGCAGGTGGCGTTTCCGGACACCATGCGCAGAGCGCATCGATTGGGCGCGGTGTTGGGACTGTTGAGGATGACGCTGAAGCACACGGAGGGGAGACCGGGACTCGGGGCGCTGGACGCGCCGGTGGTGGTGAGCGCGACGAGGGCGTCGTTGGCGACGAGAGCGTTGGCGACGAGCGCGCGACTGGTGTGTCCGAAGATGTACGCGCACGCGACGGCGGCGACGGCGCTGATGAGCGTCAAGGTGTTGTTTAAACAGCCACCGTGGTTGTACGGACTCGCGCGGGCGGTGAATGGGAAAAGGAATGAGATGAGCGAAGACGAGAGGATCGCGCTCTGGCACGCGCGGTATCGCTGGGCCGCGCTTCGGTTAGCGAAGCACATACCGAGCGATCCGGTTCAAACGATCGATGCGGCGCCGCTCATGGGGCTCATGGCGTTCGTTGAGGGGCTGTCGATGCGTCGAGGGAATTTAAACGCCGTGGAGGGTAGCAACGGATCGTTTTCGATGAGTTTTCCCGCGTCGTTGAGCGCCGCGCGAAGAGCTCGTCGTCGTAAATCGTTCGCTTCGAAGCGAGCGATCAAGGCGGAGGCGAGGATTCAACCGAGCGACGTACTCTGTTTAGCGCGCGTGACGTCGGTGCGAACCGACGACGCGAGCCCGTCCCCGCGAATAGCGGCGTCCGAGGAAGAATCTTCGCGACAAATCGTCGTCGTGGAAGGCGCGGTCGGCGAGAGCGTCGAGCTCGCGAACGGCGAGGATGAAGACGCCGACGCGAACATTTGGCGAGACACTCAACTCGTCACCGCGCCTTGGGCCACGAATGGGATGTCCGTCGCGCTCATGATTCGGGCCATATACCTCTTCGTCACGTGGTTACCGGTGCTCACCGTCACCGTTCCAATGTTATTCCTGAGCGGATGCGTCCCCGATCCCGTGAGTTCGACGATGCGTAAACGCGCGTGGGCGACGCTTCACAGCGCGATCGCGCTGTGCGGCGCGGCGTTCATCAAATGGGCGCAGTGGGCGAGCACGAGAGAGGATGTGTTTCCAAAAGATTTGTGTCGTCAACTCGAACAACTTCACGACGACGCTCCGCAACACTCTCACCGACAGACGATGCGCATATTAGCCGCAGAATTAGGCTGCGACCCGAGCGCGGTGTTCGAACACTTTCCAAAGAAGCCTTTAGCGTCTGGTTCGGTCGCGCAGGTGTACAAGGCGCGTTTGCGCAAGGAGGTGGTCGCCGTGTGTTCGGCGCTGGCGCGACCGCGAAGACTCGATTTGAACGAGGACGGAACGCTCGACGTCGCCGTCAAGGTTCGACACCCCAACGTCGCGAAACGAATATTCCTAGACTTTCAAATTTTACGAGCTGTCGCTGGAGTGGCGGACGCGCTACCCGCGCTCAAGGGCATGCAGTTGAAGAACACGTTGGGACAATTTAGTCACACCATGACGGCGCAGACGGATTTGCGCAACGAGGCGGATCATCTCTTGAAGTTTACGCACAACATGATGGGCGAAGGCCAGATCGCCGCGCCGCAGCCTTTGCCCGGCCTCGCCACGGAGGCTGTCTTGATCGAGACGTTCGTGAAAGGGGACGGTTTGGGCGGTGCGATTAAAAACAAGTCGCCGAGAAACTCGGAGCTCTGTTCGCTCGGCGTGCACGCGTACTTGCTCATGCTGCTTCGCGACAACTTCATACACCAAGATTTACACCCCGGGAACATTCTATACAGAGTGGAAGACTCTCAGACGGGTAAGGACGGTCGCGTGAAGCTCGAGCTCATAGACTTTGGCATCGCGGATGAAATACCGCGCGCGGTGCGAAACAAATTTCTGGGATTTTTGTGCTTTTTGTTGCGAGGCGAGGGCGAAAAAGCGGCCGACGTCGCCTTGACGTGGGACGCGAATCAGACGTGCACCGATCGTGCGGCGCTTCGTCGAGACATGGCCCATCTCGTCGCCACGAAAGGGGACATTTTTACGCAGAGAGTTGACCTGGACGGTCTCTTAAAAGATGTCATGCAACTCTTTCGCAAACACGCTGTGAGCATAGACGGGATTTACGCCTCTCTCGTGGTGTCGATGTGCGTCTTGGTCGGTTTCGCGACGAGCTTAGATCCAGAGATTAATTTGTACGAAGTCGCCGCGCCGTCCGTCATGGCGTTCGCGCTCACGGGAGACGTCATGGGTCGGTTATTCGAGGGATAGTCGTTTGATTTGTACATGCGTGTTATTTGTAGTACCACAGTAAGCGTAGACCTGTAGCGCCGGTAATTGTTTAGTTTAAGCGAGCGTGCGTCGCGTGATTCGTGCCTCACACGGACAGCATCATTCTACGAGGATCTTCCACCGATTCCTTGATGGATTTTAAGAACGTCACGGCTTCTCTGCCGTCGACGAGTCGGTGATCGTACGTCAACGCGACGTTCATCATCGGCCGAGCGACGATGGCGTGATCGGGACCGACGCACACCGGTCTCCACACGATGGAGTGCATGCCCAAGATGGCGCTCTGCGGAGGATTGATGATCGGCGTTCCCGTGAGAGACCCGAAGACGCCACCATTCGAAATCGTAAAGGTTCCGCCCGCCATTTCGTCGATGGAGAGCGACCCGGCGCGCGCCTTTTTACCGAACGCCGCGATGGATCCCTCGACGTCGGCAAAGCTCATCTTTTCGCAATTTCTCAGCACGGGCACGACCAAGCCTTTCGGCGCGCTCACCGCGACGGAGATATCGACGTAGTTTCTGTACACAATCTCGTCGCCGTCGATGATGGCGTTGACGGAGGGTTCCTCTTGCAACGCCTTGGCCGCCGCCGTGACAAAGGTGCTCATGAAACCCAACTTGACGCCGTGTCTCTCTAAAAACGCATCCTTGTACTCGGTGCGCATCTGCATGACGTTGGACATGTCGATCTCATTGAACGTCGTGAGCATGGCGTACGTGTTTTGAGAACTCTTCAGACGCTCGGCGACGCGAAGACGAAGACGAGACATCGGCACGCGCGTCTCTGCGCGCGCGCGCGAGGCGGACGCGCCCGCGCTCGGCGCCTCTCTCGCCGGTTCGGCGGGCGTCGGCGTCTTCTTCGCCTCCGTCGTCGCCTTCGAAGTCGTCTCGGCGCTCGGCGCCGCCGCGCCCGCGGGCGCGCGCTTCTCCGGTCCCGGTCCCGGCGTCACGACGGCGACGCCTCGTCCGACCGCCACCGTTTCCCCCTCGGCCACCAGCACCTCCGTCACCGTTCCGCTCGTCGACGCTCGAACGTCGATCGTCACTTTATCCGTCTCAATCTGCGCGATCACCTCGTCCATCGCCACCTTTTGACCCGGTTTCACGTGCACGGCGGCGACGGCGCCCTCCGAAATCGAATCCCCCATCGACGGCACCTCCACCGTCGTCGGCGGTCCGCTCGCCTCCTTCGTCTCCTTCGTCTCCTTCGCCTCTCTCTTCTCCTTCACCTTCTTCCCCGCGCTCGGCGACACCGTCATCACCGTCTGTCCGACAGTGACCGTATCCCCAGCCTTCGCGCGCACCTCCGTCACCCGTCCCGCGCTCGGCGCGCGCACGTCAACCGTCACCTTGTCCGTCTCGATTTGCGCCACCACTTCATCCATCGCCACCTCGTCCCCGACGCTCTTCATCACGCTCGCGAGCGATCCTTCCGTGATGGAATCACCCATGGACGGCACCTCGATCGCCTGTTCGGGCTCCGCGCGCGCCGCCGCGTACGCGCGTCTCGCCGCCGCCGCGCCCGCCCGAGTCGCCGGCGCCGCCGTCGTCATCGCGCGCGCGACGAACGCGCGGTCGACGAACGACGCGCGCGCGCGCCTCGCGCGTGCGATGTCGTCGCGATCATCATCGGCGACGACCGCCGTCGACCCTCCCGCGCGCGCGTCGAGCGCGAATCGTCGTCCCGACGGTTGGTTTAAATTCGAAATCGTCCACCGTCTCCCGCGCCGACGACCGAGCTCGGACGACGACGCGGACGACGCGAGCGAGGTGAGCGACCGAGACGCGCGAACGCGTCGCTCGAGATCCGCGGCGACGCGCGCGAGACGAGACGCGCGCATGGGGGCGCGGATTCGGATTCGGATCGGATCGGCCGCGGCGTCGATGAATGGGGCGTCGACACGTGTCGACGCGTGACGTCGGTCCTCGCGCGAGAGGGTCGAGGAGGGGGGAGACGGGCGAAGGGTGCGCGCGGAGGGGTGTCGTTCGAGGTCGAGGCGACGCCGTGTCGGCGCGGGGACGCCGCCGAACGTCATCCATTCATTCATTCATCGTGCGAGTCGAGGACGCGAACGACGAGCGCGCGTGGGGAGGGGTGAGAGGAGAGCATGGGCAGAAAACGAGCGGAAACCGTGCCTCTGCTGGTGAAGGACGTCGACGGCGTCCGGGATGGCGTCCAGGACGCGTTGGAGCGAGGCGAGGAGACAACACCAAACGGGCGACGCGTCGGCGTCGCCGCGTTCGTCACCGCGGTGATGTGGTTTTGGATGAATATCGCCAATAATATCGCGCTGCAAGAATTTCGAGACGAGATGGGGTACGACGCGGCGACTCGGGGCGATGGGATCGGCGTGAGGTTGCGCGCGATGATGTTCGTGACGACGACGCAAATGTCGATCGGCACGGCGTTGGTGCTCGGTGTCAAGGCGTTCTCGCGGAAGGGTGAATCGTTCCGGGAAATGTGGCGGGGAACGACGTTGTTGAAGTTGGCGCTCGGTGCGCTGCATTGCGGAGGGTCGTTATTCACGAATAGCGGATTCATGTTCGCGAGCGCGTCGTTCGTGCAAATCGTGAAACTCATCGAGCCTTTCGAGATGCTCCTGTTCGACGTCTCGGTGAAAAGAATGCTCGGTCGACCGACGGGGATAAACGTGGGAGTGTTGCTTTCGGTGTCCATGGTCGTGGCGAGCGCCATTTTGCTCGCGCTACAAGGCTCCATCGACGCCAAGAGAGTCATCGCCGTCGTCTTCGCCTTCCTCTCGGGTCTGTGCATCACGTGCAGAATCGTGTTACAGAAAACGTACAGATTAGCGAACGACACAAAGATGACAGATATAGGTTATGTCATCGATGAGTACTTATCGATGACGTTTTGCGCGCTGTTGACTCTGCTCGGTCTGTCTGCGTATCAACTCATCGAGGCTCCGGACCGACTCGGCGATCTTTTCGCCGCGCTCGAGTATTTTCGCGTGGAATTGATTCTCTTCCACCCACTGTACAATTTCTTTTCCCTGATGACGCTGACCTTTGTCGCGTCCGTCACGCACTCTCTCTTGAACGTGTCCAAGCGCGTCATCGGTTTGTTGATCACGCTCGTGTGGTTCCACGAACCCGTGACGCACAGAATCATGATCGGCGTCGTGGGCGCCTTCGCGGGCGGTATTTGGTACACATTCGAGAAACGATACGCGGCGCTCGAGACGAATCGCAGCTTCTGGACGATAGAGCTCCTGCGATGGCCTAGGCCTCGGCCGAGCGGCGACGGAGGCGGCGGTATTTCCTAGCTTTAGTTTGAGATTTTCTGTACAATACAACACATTATTTCGAGTCGACGCGCGCGACGCGTCAGTGTTCGGCGGTGGACTCGACGACGATCTCTCCGACGACGACTTCTCGCGGTGATTCCGCGTCATTCGTCGCCGTCGCGTGTCGTTTGCGTCTCATCTCGATTCGATGACGCTTGAACGCCTCGGCCAACGACGCGCCGAGCGGTTCGCGTAAATTCTCCTCGGACGCGATGACGACGGGTAATCTCGGTAATCCCTGCGCCTCGATCGCGCTCACCACGACCGCGATCTCACCGAGATCCAATCCACTGAACACCAACGCGCGATGACTTCCGTATTCCCCGCCTCGCGCGTCGGCGTCCCTTCGCGGCGATTCCCAATCCGGTTCCTCGGTTCGACACACCTCGTCCAGGCTCATCCACGCGTGCTCCGCCCTCGCCGGGATCACGGGCACGTCGTACCCACCGAGTTCGTCCATCAACACGCGCACTCGAGGCCACTCCTCCGCGCGAAATCCCACGAGCGCCACCGCCGGCGGTCCCGCCGGGACGCGCGCGTCGGCGTCGGCGTCGGCGAGTCCGCTCCCGCGCGCCGCGACGCCCAATATCTCCGCCTCCATCGACTCGCTCAGATCACCGTGCGCGATCTCATCGCCGAAATATCTCTCCCACGCATCCTCCTCCTCGTCCTCGTCGTCGTCGTCGCGCGCGTCGGTATTCGCCTCGTCGTCGCCGTCCCGCGGCGTCGCCGCCGCCGCCGGCGTCCCTTGCGCGTCTCTCTTCGCGCCCTCGCGACGTTCCGCCTCCATCGCGGCGTCCATCATGCGATTCAGCCACGGATCGTCCCATTCGTCGTCCCTCGAGGCGCGAATCCTCGTCCGCGGCGTCGCGTCCCGCGCGACGCGTCGACGTCCCGCCGCCGCCGCTCGACGGTGAAATTCACGCGAATGCGACCGGTGCGTCGTCACCGCGCGCGTCGCACCGACGCGCGACATGCGAGAACGGAGGGTTTTTATTTTCTGGGAGGATGCGTTCGGTTCGACGCGCGCGAGGGTGTGATGACAAGGACGACGCGCGACTACGAAGATTTGTCGCCGACGGCGCCGACGGCGACGCGAAGAGAAAATTCCAACACGCGAATCGGTAAGAGCAAGACGTTCAACGGAAAGGGTAATCTGAACCCGTACATGACTTGAGACCAGAATCCACACATGGCGAGGGTGAAGACGGCGAGATTGAAGGCGGCGCTCTTTTCGTCGACGGCGTCTCGCGAGAGGTACCGATGGCGCACGAGGTACCCGAGCGTTCCTCGCGCGAAGAGCTGCGCACCTCGCGTCGCGGAGTGATAGGCGGAGATGGCTTGCTGAACCAACCACGCGGCGATGATTCCCACGACTTTACACGCGAATCTGACGCTCGGACCGACCCATTTCTGATACTCTTTCGGCGCGCTCATCAACAACGCCGGCGTGAGATTTTCGTCGACGATGTTGTGCACGATATCACCCACCGCCACTCCCAGAGACACGCACGCCGCGAAGTGCACTCGCAGCGTCGCCACAACCGCCACAAATCCCATGTATATCGCCCCCACCGCATCGCTCACTTGTTCAGGATCCACCGCCTTGGCGACGACGCCCGCCTTGCGCAACACCAACGCCTTCGTCGTCAGCTCTTTCGTGTCCGGCACGCCGTTTCCATCCTCGTCCAACTCGTCGTCTTTCGCGTTCGCGACGTGCGCCGCCTCGATGTTTCGCCATATGATCACCATGGCGTTCCGCGTGGAGGCGTATCCCGTGATTCTGTACGCCTCCACCGCCGCCGTGAGCGTGGCGAAGTACCCGCCGAAAAAGCACAAGAGAAATCCGACGATCGCCGGTCCGAACTCTTGCGGGTGGTACGGCTGGAGCGCGTTCCACGTCCGGCGCGCGAGGGCGATGGACGCGGTGACGTAGGGCTCGGACATCGTCGCGAGGCGACTCGCGGCGACGAGGGCGGGCGCCGTCTTGTCCAATACCGTTGGAAGCGTCGATGGGACGGACGGGGCGGTCGCGGTCGTCGTGGACGTCGTCGGCGGCGCGACCGAAGACGTCGAGGAGGACTCGGGAGGTGGTTTGGACGCCCCGGAGGCTCTGAGCTTGCGAGAGAAGACGGTCATCGCGCGGGAGGTGAGAGGCGAGATGTGAGGCGAAGAGGCGAGCGCGAGCGCGCGAGCGAGCGAGCGCGAGCGCGGGCTCGAGGAGTCGCGGTGCGCGCGTTTGAAGACTACAGACTAGAAACTATGAGCACGAGCGAGGTGGTGGAGCGTGCGGTGCGCGCACCCGTCGACGGTGGGCGTCGCCGCCTACTCCGACGACGACGACGAGAGGCGCTTTTTGAGCAAGATTCGCCGTTTTCCCAAGAGACCGCCGAGACCGTACCACCACGGATCTTCACCGACGGCGACGTAGCCTCGTCGTTCGTACATCGCTCGAGCGTTTGGATTGTCGCGGTCGACGTGGAGCCACGGGTGGTCGTATCCCCACAGACGAGACGCGCGTTCGCATTTGAGCAACATGGCGCTGGCGACGCCTCTCCCGCGAGCGTCCGCTCGAACGGCGACGTTGCTCACGTACGGCACGCGAGGTTTGGACGTTGGAAACGGTTCCGGTAACAGCGCTTCCGGCGAACACACGCGCAGACTGGCGCTTCCGACCCAAGGATCGACGGCGATACGGACGCCGTCTTCGTCCTCGCCGTCGGTATCCTTCGACGACGCGAATCTGGAAACCAACGTCAAACACTGCGCCTTTTCTCGCAATCGCGCCGTCACCGCATTCTCTATACCGCGCGTTTTCAACGTTCGCCCCTCTTCCCTCGCCTTTCTCTTCTCTTCAATCTGATGCTTCGTCATGTGCGTCAACTCTTTCGCGATCGAGTCGGCGTACGACGCGTCCAGCGTCTCTCGCACCCTTCCCACCACCCCCTCCAATCCATCCGCGTCCGCGCTCGACCGCTCGAACCACACCATCGCACCCACCTCTCTCTCGTCTCCTCCTCCTCTCTCCCTCTCCCTCGTCTCGCGCGCGAACGCGTCCCCGCACACTCTCGCCGCCGCCTCCGCGTGCGCCTTCGTCGTCGCCGCGCGCGTGAACACCCCGGACGCGTCGCGCCCGTCCTCCTCGATCGCCTCGGTCGTCCCGCGCGCACCGCCACCGCCGCCGCCGCCGTCACCACCGCCGTCTCGCGCGCGCGCGCGCGCGATGCGTCGCCCTCGCGCCGACGACGCGCGCGCCGTCTCGGTCGGCGCCGGACGCCGCGGCGCGCGGGACGGCGCGAGCGTTCGCGCGGGGAGGGACATGGGTGCGTCGACCGTCGTCGCGCGTCGCGCCGATGCGCCGACGGCGTCGACGCGCGAGGCGTGCGGTGACGCCGACGAACGCGTTCGGCATCCGCGGCGGGGCGCGGAAGCGGAAGCGGTTGACACGTGACGAGTCGTCGCTATTCCGACAAGATCCTTGTCGGAATAAAATCGCCCGATTATTCCGATAAAGCCATCTGTTATGAAAAAAAACGGCCCTTATTATCGGAATAAATCAGCGATTTCTATTTCCGAATTTCTACATCTGTTACTCAACCTTACTGCCCCTTAAACTTTCGTGAAGTTGAATAATTGCTGATGGGCGCTGTTCCGGTTATTTTCCCTTTGTGATTCTAGTGATTTCACAGCTTCAATATTCAAGTAATCTTAGTTGTCTGAGAATTGGGAAAAAAACCGCCGCTCCGTACATGGCGTTTCGATTCGTCGAGCTCTCCCGTGGTCCTTACTCGCCCATCGCCCATTGCGGATATCAAACTGTAGTTGGGGTGATATTCCCCGTGTACATCCGAATGTACCGATATGAAAGATTCCATCAAAATTACCAAGCTCTACGAACAGTCGCTCTAAACAAGTTGGACCGAAGTCAACGGTCGCAGAAGGTAGCCCGTCGGGTCCGTAATGCGTCAACTACGTCAGCTGCGCGCGGGTCAAACGGAAGTCACGATGTTTGTTCAATCAGCCCATGTGAATCGGCGCTCGTGCGCTTTTCAAGACCTCATACAGTTGTAGGAACAACGGTACTTCAATTTTAGATTTCTAAAGTCAGTTCTGTACTGTGTACTCATTTGTGAAAAATATAGATAAGTGTGTGCTCTATGACATTTCTGGCTGCGGCAAATATGAAAATAATTCACACATCTTACATTCTGGCGCAGGTGGGTTCGTTTGATGCGCCTGTCTTCGCCATGATGGGTATTTTATCTCAATTTGTGTTTAGGCACTTGTTCCGGCGATTTTCATGAACTTTGCCATCGTTGGTCTCAATCAGATTTACGATAGAAAGATTGATCAAGTGCGAATTCACCCCATTCTTGACTAGTGTTGACGTTTGAGATCAGATCAACAAACCTTATTTGCCAGTAGCGAGCGGCGAACTCAGTGTAGACTCAGCACTTCTTTTTGTTGCTTTCTCAATAATGGCAGCATTTATCTGGGGTAAATAATGTTGAACGATGCAGATCCTTGTTATGATTCGTATCGAAGGATGCTTGTCTGGGTCAATTCCTCTAATGTTCACTCTTCTCGTTAGGTATCTATGCAAGTTTTCCCGTTGTGTCAAAATTCACCTCACTGGTAGTCTTATGTTGGGAGTACTATACTCTGTAGATCACGAACTATTACGGTGGAAGGTATGGTAAATATTGATTGTTGGACGATTGAGTAATATTGCATCGTGTGGCTAGCGTTACCCTCTGTTGGCGGCCGCATGTATAGTCTTAGTCCGTGCGTTTACTGTGCATATAGGCTTTTTCTTGCATGCAAGGTAACTCATTTCTTTAAAGGGCTGGGTTGTGATGAATCAATGTGGCATAGACTTCAACAGAGTGGAGTATTAGCACCTGAGTCTGTGGTATCTACATTGGCAACTGTTGTGCTGATAATGAGTATTTACTCAATCGTGATAGCACTTTTCAAGGTGATTTAGATTTAACCTTTTCTTTGAGTGTTCCATGACTCAGACAACTATAGGACTTGCCTGATATTTCTGGCGATAAATTGCATGGTATTAACACTGTCAGTGTTCGTTTCGGGGTTAGACGCTATCATAAGATCTATCGCTCGTTAAGCATCAAACCAGGTGCCATACACCTTCCGCATATGTTTTGTGTTATTGCTACTCGCTCACTTTTGGTATGTATTCAAAATCGTGAACGATCCAACGTGTTTCGACCCCACTGTAGTGGTATGATAGCTGGAGTATACTGTGGGACGATCATCGGGCGCTGTGTCCTGGTGAGAGAAGCGCACCGGCGAATGGCTTCTTTCTAAACTTTCTCTAGGTACTGGGGCACCTTTGGGCAATGTTTGTCACCGTGGTGAAAGCACGGAGTGTAGATAAGCTATCCTCATCCTCGTTACATGCGTATTATATGTATATTTGGAGGGTAAGGTATATTGTATGTGTTTTATTATATTTGAAACAGCCAATTAGCTCTTCTATTTCGAGTACTTCTTGCTCATTTTCTTGAGCTAAGTCTGACAGTGTGTTGAGTCAAGCATGTATATCATCAAGTGAAGATACTTCGAATTTCCTCATCCATGCAGCGCAGATAAGTCTGCAATATTTTCGTAAACATCACGATTCCCCATTTCATACAGATCTAAGATCTCATTACTTATGCTCTCACACACGTATCTATCTATGTGAAGTGCCGTACACCAGTCTTTGGGAAGAGTGAGCTTTGAGCCCATGAACTTCGTTGCTGCAAGGGTAGCGTGAATGGTCGTAGCGTAGTACGATGAAGATTATACCTAAATATATCACAGCATGGGCACAAGCTTGTGCGGTGTGCTGGAGACATACAGTTGTTCTCAGGCTTAGTGTAGCTTATTAACGGGGCAAGTTGGCAATCGGCCATAATGAAGTTACCTGTCATTTGCGAAATTCCATGCAGTCTGGGCAAGTTCACGTGTACTCGACTCAGAAATACGGCAATATCCTTGCATTTGCTTCACTGTGCTTAGTAAATACTTGTAAGGGTGTTCTATGTTGAAGTCAAAAGCTAAACTGTGAAGTAAGCGCCGTTCGGCCCGTAAAACTAGTTCTCTTTGCTCCTGGACGAAATTCTACTCAACGCTATCAAATACTCTGTAACAGTACAACAGTCCGCTCAACGTACCGAGTCTTGCATCAAGGAGCACGCTGTGCCGTCCTCGTCCTTATGTTTAACAGCAGTGGATACTTTCAGTAAATCACTCAGGGACTTCGGAGTTTCTTCTACTTTTCCAGCTAGAAACATGCAAGCAGATGCAATAATCTAAGCACTGTGGTGAGCACAGAATCTTAAATCATGAAGAAGTAACCATACATGCAAATCGCTCTTATGTATGCCGATGCAGTGGTGGGAATAAAAACGGTGACAAAATACAATTGCCGTGGCAATTGTTAACTGGGGGCTACGGGGTTGTCAGGCCACAATATTAGAATTATCGCATGAAATGCGTACACTTTTAATCGCATCCCAATATCTTTTAAAAACTCGCAATAAATCCATCTCAAGTCCCTCTCCGTGTGAATGGCCCCTCGAGACATTGTAAGTCTGAGCACGTTGAGCTGTCGCACAGTCGTGTTCTAAACCGGGAGTCAACGAATGTCTTCCGGACTTAGTTGCGTATAGTGAAAACCGCGGACTGTTCGCACTCAGCTCCGAACAAGTTCCCTTCCATTGAGTAAGAGGGCCCCAATTCCGTGCCCAAAGAGTCCAAACCTTCAAACTCGTGACGAGTTACTCGTCTAGTTCTAGAACTAGTTGGAACTTGGAACTGTCTAGCTAAAATTTAGCTGCTAATATCGCCGGGAGGTAACTTTTTATCACTTGACTAATGCGTAATGTATCAAATCATAATCTATGCGGGCCAGAGCTTAGATCGCCCTAAATACGTGTAAAATTGTGTGGATTCTTACAAGGTATTTAGCCTTAGGGGCTCCTCCTATGTTGAGTTATGACTCGTCTCATATATTACTCGGGAAGACTATAGCCATATACTTAGTGGTGAAATATTCTAACAATCTAGGAGGAGCCACTAGGGCTAAATATATCTTGTAAGAATCCACACAACTTTACACGCATTTAGGGCGATCTAAGCTCTGACCCGCGATAAAAATGAATGGTACTGGTACTAAAATAGTACTTTGTGTGTTTCGACGAGTCACAGACCGTGAAGTCTTCCATGAAATTGGAGGATAGTATCAAACTCATAAATGCGCAATGCTCTTTGGAGTATGTATAAAAATGTATGTCTTTGTTTGCCATCATGGTGGCATTGGATAAGATCTGTGTGCGTTCGCTCCCGTTGAAGATATCTCCCACCCCGGGCTGTGGCCGAGAACACCAGCGACACATCACCTCTCCGCTAAAGCACAACTTTACTTAAAGCACAACTTTACTTGAGTCGAACCCTAGTTTGCAACACCCTGGCGCTTCAATTGACGATTCAACTTGTGCTCGACAAATTCTTGTCCGCTCTGTTGGAAAAAGATGCTATCACCGGCAGGGCACACTCGCCTTCCCTGTCCTGGATCGGGAATGTACAGGCGGCGATACGCTGAACCCACACCAAGGTCCGTTTCCAAGAAACGATCACTCGTCGGATATTTACCAGCACTGGCGGAGCGCGGGAATCTGGCCCAAGAACAGCCAGATAAGTCAGTATCGGATATATACTCGAACTCTCTTCAAGAAGAAGATGGCTTATCTGTCGAGGAATACGGTGAACACGCCGCCGCATTTTTACAAGGTAACTATACACCTATAACGAAGGAATGGACTACGACTGCGACATTTCTTGGACAACATAAGCAGGGCTTGTGCATACACGAGAGAATTCCAGCCGACTTCCCGAATGGCAAGTTTGCATATGTTGGACCAAATCCAAAGTTTCACCGAGATCACTACAAAGAATGGGGAATGGGACCAAGGCAAGAGCCGAGTCCATTCGGAAGAAGTTGGCACCACTGGTTTGAAGGCGACGGAATGGTCTATGTGTTAGATTTTGGAAGAGAGGGCAATGTCACATACAGAAATCGATATGTCCGCACGACTAGTTGGAAGTTAGAATCGATGGAGCAGACGCGTCTATTTAGACCACTTATGAATGCTTCTGGTAGTACATTCATGTATAATGCCGTTTGCAACTTCTTGAAAACTGGTTCGTTCCTGAAAGATAGCGCAAATACGGCGATATTTTACTATGCAAACAAGGTGTTAACACTTCAGGATACCCAGCCACCATGGGAGATTGATGCTCACACATTGCAGACGCTCGGAAAGTGTACATTTAATCACACACTACCACCAAATGTCCCGTTCACAGCACATCCAAAAGTGGCCCCTGTTTCTGGAGATATGATATTTTTTGGTTTTGACCCAGTGATGCCGCCTCACTGCACCGTCGGTGCTATTTCCGCATCTGGAGAGGTGAAATCATTGAAACCACTATGGACACACTTCATTGACAGTGTTTTCATGCACGATTTCGTTGTAACAGAGAATTTTACGATTCTCTATGAAGGGAGCATGGACATAGCGCCCAATAGACAACTTTCTGGCAAGAATCCTCTGCAATACAATGTGGCACGAAAAGCTCGCTTTGGCATCATTGAAAGAAACATGCATGATTCCTCACACGGAGAAGTTCAGTGGGTGGAGTGCAGTACACACCAATCGGTTTTTCATTTTGTAAATGCGTGGGAAGAAATGGACGAGGATGATAATCTTGTGTTAGTTGTCACTGGAATACGAGAAGATGGTTTTTTTCATCACGCACTACAGGCACAAGGCTCACAAGAATGGGTGAGAGATGCGGTGGGAAAAGGAGACCGCATTCCACGGTTGCACGAGTGGCGTATAACCCCATCCACCAAGAAGGTTGAGGAGATGTTTGTTTCTGATATCATGATCGAAACACCGAGGATCAATGACACTTTCACTGGGCGAAAGAACCGCTATGCATACGCAAGCATAATAGATTCTCGTACTATTTCTGAGAAAGCCCAGCTCAAATTCAATGGAATCGTCAAATTCGATTTAGAATCAAGACAGAGTGAACTATTTGAATATGATAATGGTCTATTTGGGATGGAAGCTCAATTTGTGCCCAGACAAAATTCCACGATCGAGGATGACGGCTGGCTCCTGGCATACGTGCATGACGAAAACGACAGGAGAGAATCAGCCCTGGGAAAAAGTTACTGCATGATTTTTGATGCACAGGATATTTCAAAGGGCCCAGTAACTAGAATAGGCCTTCCAGAGCGAGTTCCTTATGGTGCACATGCAATATGGATACCGAGTATGGACGAAGGTCCGAACTCCACATCTAAGAGTTTTGATTCAAGTAAAGCATGCACTTCCATCATTTCACCCAAGAGGTATGCCTTTAAAAGTCACCAAATTAAAGAACTCATGAAAGCAGTGAATTTGGGCATATTGCGTGGTGCCAGTGGGTTGTTTGTCAACAAGTGGCGTGTATTTTTAGGGAAAGATGATCCTTCGAAGTATTCTTTTTGGCGCGGGCTTGGCTTTCGATTGGTAGAAACTGGATCCCTCGCAGAAACAAGTGACCGAGAGCTCAAAAATGATCTCTTCTCTGATTCACTTGTCACACCCTCCCTTACTCTTTATGATAATGAAAATGATGGCTCATGCAAGCTTGTACGGGAGGCACTGAGCATCTTAGATGTCGCTGTGACAATCAAGCCATGTCCACATGGTTCGTCGCGTCACCGGAACGAGGCACTAAAAGTTACGGGAGAGTCTGAGCTTAGATTACCTCTCCTGTGTGACTCTCGGAAAGAAATTAACTTAGCAGGGTCAGAGGATATTTTGAACTTTTTGTTTTCAGAATATTCTGAAGGTGCTGCACCGCCATTTTGGCTGCATGAGAAATTAGCGCAGTTGGCACTATTTCTAAGTGGTAACTCAAGAATAGAGTCTCACTACGCGTCTCCATCGACGTTACCACCTCTACCGTTGGAGCTGTGGGCGTACGAGGCGAGCCCGTTTTGTACTTTGGTTCGCAAGAAACTTTGTCAGTTAGAACTACCTTACGTACTTCATCCCTGTGCTAGAGGGAGTGTAAGGAGGGATGCGCTTCAACGTAGAACGCCCTTTGAGTTCCAAGTCCCATATCTTGAAGATCCGAACACCGAAGTCAGCCTGTTCGAGAGTGACGATATTGTGCAATACCTTGAAGAACAGTATTTGCGCAAGTTCGAGTGATTTCTCTTTCAAACTTTCTTAGCACGTAGAAAATTGTAACTGAAACGTGATTTATGCGATAGCTAGTGAAACTATCCTTCGGACCACTGGAACAAAGTGTGACTTGAGGTCATTTTGCAGACTAGAGGTGACCACAAGAAAGTGCGCCATTTTCGTTCCCGCGCTTCACGCGATCAAGTCGGCTCAGATTCAAAAGCATTGCGCGTCGCCTCTTGATAACTTCGCTCCATGTCGTTTTCGAGTGCGTACATCCAGCCCACACTGCTCAACCGCAAAGGGGGAGCCCACCGCAAAATAAATTGCAACACGAACACCAACGCGAGAAACACGCGCACATACTCTACACACAAGTTCATTGTTGTGAAACTCAGTCCTCCGTTAGGTTTAATACTTGCTAGTGAGCAGGACAAAGGGGCTTACGTCGAAGAGATTGTCACAGGAGGAGCAGCTGATAAGAATGGCAACATTGAAGTCGGTGATGCTTTCTCTAAGATTGAAACACAAGGAAAAATGATAAACTGCGAGGAAATGCATTTCGACAAATTGATGTCCCTTCTTGCAAATAAACAAGAAATACGCATCGAACTCAAACGGTTGGAGAGTGAAATAGATAACTCTGCTAACGCTGCTGAAGTCGCGTATTGGGAGAGAAAGCGCAACGAGCGAACAAGCGGGAAAAAGATGCTGCGACGGACGGTTGGAGTGGTCCCAGATGATATTAGAGTCAGCAAAAATGGTCCACTCAACCAAGGTAACTTTGGGTTAGTTTTTCTTGGAACATGGAAAGGCGAGAAAGTGATACTAAAAACATCACAGAAAAATGTGCTCTGGGCTGACGACTTATTGGATGCTGAACTCGAAATAAACGAGTTCGTACATAGGAATGCAAAAGGAACATGTGCATCATTTCTAGGCTGTTGTGAAATAGACTCTCGTAGTGAAGGTCAGATTTACAATGGCACACTAAGCGCCGGTCTTTGGTTGATGTGGCGCTTTCAAGGGCTTCAGACTCTGGGCTCACTCTATGCTGATGACCAAACGTTGTTCACAGGTCTGAGCCGCACTGTCTGTCTTTCTCCAAGCGCGGAGAAAATTGACATAGTCAAAGATTTCATTCGTAATTTGACGTCCAAATTGGCAAAACTTCATTCCATTGGAATAGTGCATCGTGACATTAAACCTGAAAATATTCTACTGACAGATGATGGTCCAATATTCATTGATCTTGGGGCATCTGCTAGCTGTTTAAAGACTTCTATAAACTATTTCTCTGGGGCGGGCCCTGCTGATCCACTATTCAGTGCACAGTGTGAGAATTATCTTATCCCTGAAGGTGCACCTGTACCGCTGGAAGGGAATATGTCGCTACTGTGGGACAAATATACACCAGATCGTTTTGATGTTTTTAGTGTAGGAATAATCGTATTGCAGCTGCTCTCTAAAGCGTTGCGCGACAAAGAAAATTTAAAAGTGTTTTTGCTCGAGCTTGAACGTTGTAAACTTGATCTCTCTGCGTGTAGAGAGGCCTGTCAGTGTACCAGCGACGAGTTGGCTCTGTTAAGTGCAGACAGGAACGCTGGCTGGGAACTTGTTGACTCACTTTTATGTCCTAGGGAAATGCGAATGTCAGTCGTTGATGTTGTCGCACATAGGTTTCTTAACTAGAGGCGGGATAATTGAATTTCCCTCACTTGTGTATGAGAAAAATAGGCTCTGATTTTCATCTTTTACAGTATGGATTTAAGCACTACGCGTTGCGTTCGAAATAATGTCCCAACGGCAACTAGGGGCAGATTTTGATATATATTTGATGAAGTTAACGATGTTTTCATCCTCTTTGATGATCGTCAAAGTGTTGAACGTGGCATCAACGGATGATACTTTTTCCTCATTCTCTTCCGTGTACACTTCCGCCGGCGTACTCATTTTCTCGAATGGTTTTGTCTTCATGTGACACAAGTACCCTCCCACATCGCCACTGGACCAAGATTTCTCATCATCATTTCCAAAATCGTTCACAAAACATAGATTGAGCGAGAATTTTTCGCTGGCTGATGTTGGGTTCTGTATCGCCAAAGTGTAATCAAGACCAGGACGAAAACATCGAACTTGTCCTTGTGTAACTCTTAGATGTGCACCAATTACACTTGCCATCCATTTTCGAAACGCACTTGAGTGGAACACTCGATCACAGATCGCAGTCAGAACACTTGGGAGATCCATAGACTGTTCACTCAATTCAGCACGGTGATCTCGTTTCGTTTGTTTGGTCTCCTTATGGCAGTATCGAAGGAAGCGGCGGATATGCGGGGGGCCACAAGTAACCCATCTTGTGCTACTCGATTCATCTAAACACCCAGACCCGTTAGCTGCACTGAGCTTGATTTTCTCACGTACAATTTTTGCAATATTCTCGTTCAAAAAATCACCAAGTACTATTATGCCCTCTTTGTCAAGCTGCTGATTCAGTTGCAGCATTCCACTCATGTCAAGGTAAGCGTCGTTCAACCACTCCCGAAGGAAAACTCGATCCTCGCGCCCGAAAGTCGGGGAAAACTTCGTATCCATAAATGTACATGTATTCGCCAGTTTTACTTCAGTATTGGTATGTGTGGTTTCCGTGTACGCGTTCATACCATGAACAAGTGCCTGAGCGCTTGCATTTCGTGTTGCACTTGATGAATGTGTCATCACATGATACCATCCTGAAATAGATACTCTGGACTTGTATTTTGCGAAAACCTCTTGTACAGCATGAAAACTTTGTCCTGCTTGAACACGAAACAATATCATAGTATTCCACAATGGTAATATTTTCTTTGTTGGATGGACACTTGGGGTAGCGTGCACTAATTTGGAAACAGGGTAAAGCTCGAGTGCGCCCCCATCATTAACCGTCCATTCCTCTTGATTATCTGATAGATAAAGGATGTACGAGATGCAGCGAGTCCCGATCACATCATCATGACACAGTAGGTGTCCACCGTGCGGATACACGTTACACGAACAGTCCACTCTTGCATCTAGAGGTGGGCAGCCGGTCATCCGTTCTACAGCTCTACGAAATGTGTCACTGTATAGAGCGTCTCTTAATTTCGTTAGATTTGTACATTTCTTTCGTCCTTCAGCAGTGTCTAAACTAGCCAAGTCTACCGACTGAAGGACCTTAAACAAGTCTGTTTCTTTGAAACTTAAGGTCACATGAGTTTCCAATTCTCTGAGCGCCTGTGATAGAAATCTATCATCACAAACATCTTTCAGAAGTATATGTTGATACGGTTGTGATGTTTCATATTCATTGTTTTTCTTCTCGGCGAACTCTTCCTGAAACAAAAGTGGGTTAAGAGTTCCATTCGTTTTGTGTACTTGACAAAGCGGGCTAGCGGTTTTTAGCCTTTTGCGCATGTCGGTAGCTTCCCCCAGGGTTGTCAATCAACGTTTTCTCAAGAGGCGCGTTCGCCAAGAGCGTAGCAGCAGATGCCGGCCTGCATTCTTGAGGGATGGCAAAATGCTTCAGAAGCGGCTAACCAACTTCCTTACACCTAGCTGACACCGGTGGGATTTGAACCCACGCTCTTTCGAACCAGGACCTGAACCTGGCGCCTTAGACCACTCGGCCACAGTGTCTCACATTACGCGCAGTCATGATTTCGCTATTAAGTAGTGAATCCGTGATGGCCTTTCATACTTATTACAACGGATTTTGCGAGCTCGCATGCTCAATTAACTCAGTGGATAGAGTGTCAGCTTCCTAAGCTGAGGGTCGCGGGTTCGATCCCCGTATTGAGTACACGCAAAATGAAAAATGTGCAAATATGATGTATGCTAACGATAAAAAGTTGCTTCGCTTCGCCATGAGATTTAGCCACGCCCCTCTTTTATTTCGACCTCGGTCGAGGTCCATCTCTTGTGAAAAAAGAATAGCAAAAATTGGAAAACCACTCGATATTCTGACAAGGAATTTTCTATCCCTTAGGTCTCCCTCACACTCCCTCACATGAATGAATAAACCCCACCCTCCAATAAACTTTATCATCGTACGCGCAATGC
>MDTE01172840.1_pt1 | contig 35591 bp, 34 predicted proteins | sample 811231 | NCBI WGS metagenome assembly MDTE01 (sample SAMN05326651, study PRJNA326480) | marine metagenome | isolation source: seawater | place: Indian Ocean: Red Sea | collected 2010
CCGACCCCGCGAAGGCGTAACCACGAAGGTGTGATCCGTCATGGAAATTCCGTATACCGTCGCTGAACGGCCAGATACTGGCGTCAACAACGTCAAGCTCGGCATCTGGCTGTTCCTCGCCTCCGAGGTCATGCTGTTCGGTGGCCTGTTCTCGACCTACGTCATCCTCCGCCTGGGCGGGACCGACTGGCCGCTGGGTTCCGACATCCTGAGCGTACCGATCGGCACCTTCAACACCGCCGTGCTGATCGGTTCGAGTGTGACCATGGTCATGGCGCACGCCTCGCTCAAGCTGAACCAGTTCGACCAGTTCAAGAAGTACATGGGACTCACGGTCGTCCTGGCGCTGGTCTTTCTGGCGGTCAAGAGCTACGAGTACTACGACAAGCTCTCGCACGGTGACCTGCCCAGTGCCACGACCTTCCTGGCCATCTACTGGACGATGACCGCCCTGCACGGGCTGCACATCATCGGCGGGGTCGTGGTGAACGGCTACTTCTGGGGACCGGGCAGCAAGATGTTCCACACCAAGCCCGAGATGTTCGCCAACCGCGTCGAGGCGGCCGGGCTCTACTGGCACTTCGTCGACCTCGTCTGGATTTTCCTGTTCCCGGTGCTCTATCTCCTCTAAGGCTCGTCGGGAGACAGCAGCAACGAGACAGACGGCAGGAGAAAGCAGGAACTCATGAGCGGAAGCCACGATACCGAGCATCACATCAGCGCCTACAAGAAGGTGGCCGGGGCCCTGGCGGTCCTCACGGTGGTGACCGTGCTGGCGTCCTATGTCGAGGTCGGGGTCGCGCTGGGGATCGTGCTCGCGCTGATCATCGCCAGCGCCAAAGGCTCGCTGGTCGCCAGCGTGTTCATGCACCTCAAGGACGAGAAGAGTCTCTGGCTCACCGGCACGCTCGTCCTGACGGTCGTCTTCTGGTTCGTGCTGATGCTGATTCCGATCATGGGCCGGATGGACAACATCGGCACCTACAAGCCGCTGCCGAACGCCAACGCCGTGCCCTACGTACCTCACTAGGTAGCACGAATGTCCCTACGCAGCTTCCACCTGTTCTTCATCGTCGCCTCGATCACCATCTCGTTGATGATGGCGGTCTGGGGTGGGGTGACCTACGAGTCGGTGCGAGGCTCAGTGTGGCACCTGGTGACCGCGCTCGGCGCGGTCACGACCGCCGGGCTGCTGGCGCTCTACCTGAACAACTTCATCAAGAAGACGAAAGAGATCGGCTACTGAGAAACGAGGCCATCATGCGAACTTCGCCTCTGCGCATTGCCTGGAGCGTCGCCCTAGCGGGCCTGGTCAGCCTCGTGCTGCCACGCACGAGCGAGGCGTGCACGATCTGTTTCGGCGACCCGAGCTCGCCGATGGCCATGGGGACCAGCTGGGGAATCCTGTTCCTGCTGTGTGTCACCTTCGGCATGCTGGGAGCATTCGGCTACTTTTTTCTCTATCTCGTACGGCGTTCACGGATGGCGCTTGGAGAGCAGTCTGAGGCTGGCTCGACCCAGGCCCCTGGGAGTGTGTAGAAGATGCAGGAACTACTAGGACTTCCGGTGCAGGCGTCGGCCCACGCGGCCGAGATCGACCGGATGATCGTCATCTTGCACTGGCTGATGCTCGTGCTGTTCGTCGGCTGGGGCATCTTCTTCGTCTACACCCTCATCCGGTTCCGCGCCTCGGCGAACCCGAAGGCCGACTACCACGGGGTCAAGAGCCACGCCTCGACCTACCTCGAGGTGGCCGTGGCGTTGATCGAAGCGGTCATCCTGGTCGCGTTCGCGATTCCGGCCTGGACCACGCGGGTCAACGCGTTCCCACCGGAGGATGGCGCGACGGTCGTACACCTCATTGCGAAGCAGTTCGCCTGGCATTCGGTGTATGCGGGTCCGGACGGGCGTTTCGGACGTCGTGACGCCAGCCTCGTCACGCCAACCAACGAGATTGGCCTCGACCGCAGCGACCCGAACGGCGCCGACGACATCTACACCATCAACCAGCTGAACCTGCCGGTTGACACCCCGGTCATCGTCTACGTCTCGAGCATGGACGTCATCCACAGCTTCGCCATCAACTCCATGCGGGTGAAGCAGGACGCCATTCCAGGGATCGAGACGCCGGTCTGGTTCGAACCCAACATGGTGGGCGACTTCCAGATCAACTGCTCGCAGCTGTGCGGACTGGGCCACTACCGCATGCGCGGCGCGGTGACCGTGATGAGCACGGGGGACTTCGAGAGCTTCCTGGACGAAGAAACCGCCAGACTCGCGGCCGACTAGGCCAGGTCTAGCGCTCGGACTCGAACTCGGCGCGGGCTTCGGCGACGAGCGCTTCGAGCGCCTCGGCCGCCGCGGCCATGTCGGTGATGCCGGTCTGGACGATCGGCCCCAGACGGGCCTGATAACCCGCAATGTCTTCCCCCGCGTCCGAGGCGGCGGACAACAGGTTCAACAACTCGACGTTGGCGGTTTGAAACCGCTCGTGGGCACGCTCTCCCACGGCCTCCTGGGTGGCCGGACGCGTCTCTCCAGCTTCCCCGGGGCTCCCTCCGCACGCAAGCGTCGCGAGACAGAGCGCGACGCCGAGACCACCCCGCTGTATCACCGGGACGACCGCTCCAGCTCCTCGTCGATAATCTGCTGGAAGAGCGCGATGGGCGCCGCGCCCAGCACGGCGCGGCCGTTGATGAAGACGGTCGGGGTCGATGACACCCCGTAGTCCTGGCCCGCTCGCAGGTCAGCGTTGACATCGCCCGAAAACTGCCCGCTGTCGAGACAGGTGTCGAACGCGGCCTGGTCGACGCCCAGCTCGCCGGCGTAGCGCTTGATGTCCTCGACCTCGAGGGCGTCCTGGCTCTCGAACATCCGGTCGTGCAGCTCCCAGAACTTCCCCTGCAGATTGGCGCAGAGGCCGGCCTCGGCCGCCTTGAAGGCCTGAGGATGGTTGGGCAGCGGATAGTCCTTGAACACGACCCTGACATCGTCCCCATAGATCTCTCTGAGCTGATCGATCGTGCCGGTCAGCTGCTCGCAGAAGGGACACTGGAAATCGGAGAACTCGACGATCTGGACGGGCGCGGTCTCGGGTCCGGACGACGGATCCGTCTCCGACACCGCGATCTCCGTCCGAGGCGGCTCCAGGTCGAGCGCGATGTCGTCGGCCTCCTCTCGGAGCTCGGCCATCAGCCCGTGGAGCGCCTGGGTAGGTCGCTGCTGCTCGAGAAAGGCCCGGATCTCCGGCTTCATCTGCTCGAGCGTACGGCCCCCGAACGCGCTCTGATTCTGACCATAGAGCAGCGCAATCTCCTCGTCGGTCACTGGAAGCGTGCGCGATGGCAGCTCCTGCGCGAGCAGCTCGTCACGGGAGAGGCCGCGCGCGATCGCTTCGCGCTCGATCAGGATGTCGCCCACCACGATGTCCAGAACCCGACGCCGGGTGTCATAGAGGTCCTGCAGCATCCGCATCCGGTTCGAGGCGTCGTTGGAACGCCAGGCATCGTCGAGGTCGGCCATCGTGACCTCGATATCGCCGACCCGGCCCACGACGGTCTGGTCCGGCTGAGCGAGCGCCGGAGGCGCCGCCAGCAGGAACAGAAGACCGGCGAGCAGGAAGAACCGCTGCAGCATCACAGACACCTTTCTTGTGGAAACACCCGAACGATCACTTTAGCATGCGGCCGGGCGAGCCTTCGCGTAACGCGCGTCTCCGAACCATGTCGACCCACCGTATCCGAACCCGGCCGCCGCGCGGCAGCGCGACCGCACCGCTGGAGGTGTTGACCGACCCCCACGACGTCGCGCCCTTCCTCGAGGATGCCGCGCACTACCCGGGCGGCCGCACCCCGGCCGTGGCCCATCCCCGAAACGAAGCGGAGCTGGCCCTCACTCTGGCCCAGGCTGATTCGGTCCTACCGGTCGGCGCCCAGTCGTCGCTGACCGGAGGCGCGACACCTCGGGGCGAGACCGTGGTGAGCCTGGCGCGGCTGACCGCGCTGGACGTGTACTCGCGCACCAGCCTGCGCGCCGAGCCCGGCGTGACCCTGACCGCGCTGCGCGAGTTACTCGAGGGCCGGGGCTGCAGCTACCCGCCGGTACCGACCTACGAAGGGGCGACCGTCGGCGGGATCGTCTCGACCGACGCGGCCGGCGCGGCGACTTTCAAATACGGCACCACCCGCCGCTGGGTCCGGGCCTTGACCGTCATGCTCGCGTCGGGCGAGGTCCTGGAGCTGGAACGCGACGCTGTCGTGGCGCGCGACGGCATCTTCGAGATCCTGACCGAGCAGGGCCTGCTGCGAGTGCCGGTACCCACCTACCGGATGCCGGGTGTGCCGAAGCACTCGGCGGGGTACCACGCCGAGCGGGAACTCGACCTGGTGGATCTCTTCATCGGAGCCGAGGGGACGCTCGGGATCGTGACATCCGTCACGCTCGATCTCCTCCCGACGGCGCCGCCCGTGGCGTTGGTCCTCGTGGGAGTGCCAAGCGAGTCGCAAGCGGTGACGCTGGTGAATACGTTGCGGCGACAGTCGGAGGCGACTCGCCGGGAAGGCGACATCCGGGGGCTCGACGTCTGCGCGATCGAACACATGGATCGGCGGTGTCTGGACCTCATCCGGGAGGACGGCGCGGACCGCCGACTGGATGTGACGATCGCACCCGATGCGGAGGTCATGCTCCTGGCCCAGCTCGAACTGCCCGAGCGGCTGACCCCCGCCCAGCTGCACGAGGAGGTGGCGCGGTCGCTGTCCGGCACGGCGCCCGATACCCCGATCACGAGACTGTGCCGACTGCTCGAGGACGAGCACCTCCTGGACGCCACCGAGCTGGCGGGTCCCACCGATACGACGCGAATCGCCGACCTTCTGCGTTTTCGCGAAGCGGTGCCCGAGGCGGTGAACCGCCGGGTGGGTCATGCCCAGCGCACGGTCGATCCCGCGATCGAGAAGACCGCCGCCGACATGATCGTGCCGTTCGCCAGACTCTCCGACAGCGTCGCCCTCTTCCGTGAGGCATTCCGGTCCCGCGGGCTCGACCACGCGATCTGGGGACACATCTCCGACGCCAACCTGCACCCGAACCTGCTACCCCGTTCCGCCGAAGACGTCCGCCTGGCGCGCGACGCGATTCTGGAATGCGGACGCGAGGTGGTCGCGATGGGAGGCAGCCCGCTCGCCGAGCATGGCGTGGGCCGTAATCGGACCAAACAGCGGCTGCTGACGTTGCTGCACGGTGCGGGGGGCATTGCCGAGATGCGCGCCGTCAAACAGGCGCTCGATCCACACTGGAAGCTCGCACCGGGCGTCCTCTTCGACCGGGCGGCCATGAAGGAGCAGTCGTCGACGTGAACGTGCGTTTTCTCGCGCACTGGTTGACCACCGGAGTCGCGCTCGGCGTGACGGCGTGGTTGCTGCCCGGTGTCGAAGTCACCTCACTTGCGGCGCTGGCCGTGGCCGCCTTGGTGCTGGGCCTTGTCAACGCCTTCATCCGCCCGGCGCTGCTACTTCTGACCCTGCCCTTCACGGTGCTGAGCCTGGGACTGTTCTACTTCGTGGTCAACGGGCTGGCCTTCGGACTAGCCGCCGCGATCGTGCCGGGGTTCGGCGTGACCTCGTTCTTCTCTGCGATACTCGGAGCATTCATGGTCGGACTGGTGTCCTGGTTCATCGGTATCTTCGGCGGCCCCCGGCGACCCGGGAGTCAGGGGTCGGTCGTGGTCGATGTCCGCCGCGGCGGTGACGGACGGTGGGAGCGATGAGCACACGGGCGCACTGGAGTCTGGCGTTCGTCTTCGTGGCTCTTGCCGCCACGCCGGCCGCCGCCCAGCCGGATCGGCTGGAGCTCGGCGGCGGCATCGCGTTCCTGTCGAGCGATCGGCTCACCGACGGCTACGCGGGGGGCTGGTTCATCGACGGGGGGTGGCGGCTGGCGCCAGGGTTGAGCGCCGTCGTGACCGGTGGCCGCCACCGGGTGACGCAGGACGTCGGATTCTTCGATACCGAGGTGACGTTCGATACGGCCCTAGTCGGGGCCCGCTACCGGTTCGAGGCCGGGGGGATGAGACCGTTCGTGCAGGTACTGGTCGGACGGGGCCGGGTTGGAGTGACGGCCCGTGCCACGAGCCCGATCGATACGAGAGGCGACGACGACGCGACGCACGTCACCCTGCAACTCGGTGGAGGCGTGGAGGCCCCGCTCAGCGGGTCGCTTCGCCTCCGGGTCGGCGTGGACTATCGACGGGTCGAGGCCGACACCGCACTCAACCAGATCGCCATCTCGAGCGGCGCTGTCTTCGGCTTCTAGTGGTCCGGCGCCTCGGCCCCTACAAGCGCCCTAACAGATCGGTCAGTTTTCGTAGCCGATAGGCGCCGTCGGCCGGGTTGTGGTAACCGACCGCGCGCTCGGCGTCGGTCAACGCCGTATCGTCTTTCATCGGCTCGAACTGATGGCCTTCGTGCCACTCGTTGAACGACGTGATGTGCACCAGAAAGAACCCCTGGTCGACATTGCCCAGGAAGGGGTGTGTCTGGAGCATGAGATTCGCCTGGAGCGTCTCTTCCATCCTGTTCTCAGCCAGCCGGGCAGCCATCTCGCGTTCCTCTGGTCGCGTCCAGTCGATCGGTTCCGACACGGCCGGCAGGAAGGGCGGGGTCACGTAGCACGGGTCTTCGACGACCCGGCGCGCCATGTAGTCCTGGCCCGGATTGAGCGGAAAGGCGAACAGGACGCCGACCCGGGTAGAGACCAGCGCGTGGTCCAGCCACTGGTCCGGCGAATCAGCCGGGTCATAGACCGAGATACCGTCCATCCCCTGTGCGGCCACACGTTCCGCTTTCGAGGTGTTCGACAGGAGCGTGAGATGGTCGAAGTCGTCCGCCACGATCGACCGCAGCCGCTCCACCTGACGTCGCCACTCGCTGTCGAGCACGAAGTCGGCGACCGGCTCCAGCTCCCCACGACAGTTCTCGACCTGCTGCGGAGGCGCCGTGCGGAACAGCTTAAAGACGGGCCCCTGGGTCCGGTCCGCCCGCTCATTGAAGTAGAAGCAGTCCCACCGGCGACGCTCGCCGAACTCGCGAAGCAGATAGAGGACGTCCTCCGGCATGCGCGTCGCCCGGTCGAGGTTGTACGGCTCGAGGTGAAAGGCGACCTTGATGTCATGGTCCGCCATCACGTCCATGATGAGCGGGACGGCACGGTCGGAGAAGCTGCCCTGTCCCCACCAGCTAATGTTGATCACGCCGACGCCGGACTCGGCGATCCAGCGAGCGTGCTGCTCGACCACGGCACGCGACCGCGAGTCGTAGGCGCCGAGGAGCGGCATGGTGTTGGCAGCCAGGTCGACCGGCGGGACGCGGTGCCACATCGTCCAGTGGCGAAACGGATCGGCGGCGTACCACGGGTAGTAGTCGAAGACGAAGTGGCGGCGCGGATCCGTATAGCGGGCGCGGAGCAGGTCGCCGAAGCGGCGCCACGCGAACTGTTCCTGCGCTCCCGCGTGGGCAGCCCCCAGCGCGCCGGTGCCGCCGGCCGCACACAACGAGAGGAACGCGCGACGAGTGAGGGACATCGGTGGCGGAGGCCTATTGTTCCACGCAGTAGAGACGACCGGGCTGGTCGCAGGACTGGGTCCCACCCGCGGACCAAGTCGGGCCGATCGGACCGAGCACGCCCACCGTGCCCGTGCCCACGGTGGTCCGCCAGCTGCGGCAGCTCGCACCGGACGCGGCAGGCAGACCGCCGGTCTCGGTTCCGGTCCAGACCCGGTCTACCGTCCGCGGCTTCACGCCCTGCTCGTCGACGACGATCGGGTTGTTGATCGTGCCGTCCGCCAGATCTGACCAATGGTCGGCCACCCGCACCCCGGAGGTCATCACGAACGGCAACGCCCCCTGGGTAAAGGTGATGCTGGGCGACACCCCGTCACCGCTCAACCAGGCTCGGAAGGTGCCCGACAGGCCGGCCGCAGCGGCCAACGACCCACACAGGGCATCGCCGGCGGCCACGCCACCGAAGTCACCCGCCACGGCCTGACTCGTCACGAAGATGACCCGACCCACTGGCGCCACCTCGGCGGTCGGCGCCGCCGGGCTGTTGCCACAACCTACGACGCTCGCAAGCGCAGCGACACAGACCAGCTCCCGCAGCAACCCCGAATATCGAGCGTGCGAGCGCCCGGAGCCTGAAGCCCGAAGCCTGAAGCCGCCGGTCGCTGACGGTAGACATGATTCAGCGACCTTACGGAGTTTGTCGGCCACAGCACGTTCGACAAACTCTGGGATGAAGCCCCGAAGACGTGCCACGTTCAGAGTTCCACCTTCCGCAAACGCAGGGCGTTCGAGATCACCGAGAGCGAACTGAGGGTCATGGCGGCGCTCGCCCAGATCGGGCTGATGAGAACCCCAAGGACCGGATACAAGACACCGGCAGCGACCGGGACCCCGACGGCGTTGTAGACGAACGCCAGGAACAGGTTCTGGCGGATGTTTCGCATCGTCGCCCGACTCAGCCGGCGAGCCTGCACAATCGACTGGAGATCACCGCGCACCAGGGTGATGCCGGCGCTCTCGATGGCGACATCGGTCCCGGTCCCCATTGCGATCCCCACAGCTGCCTCGGCCAACGCTGGCGCGTCGTTGATACCGTCTCCGGCCATCGCGACCACCGCACCTTCGGCCTGACGGTCCGCGACGATCCGCTGCTTGTCGGCGGGCAAGACCTCGGCCACAACGTCATCGATCCCGAGCCGCCCGGCGACCGCATCAGCAGTGGTCTGATTGTCTCCAGTCACCATCAGCAGCCGCAGCCCCTCGGCACGCAGCTGCGCGATCGCCGCGGCGGTCGTCGGCTTGATCGGATCGGCTATCGCCAGCAGACCGGCCAGCGCGCCATCCACCGCGACGAAGACGGTGGTCTCTCCTTCTCGCCGTCGGGCCTCGGCGGCCGCGGCCAGCGGTCGCGTCGATATGCCATGGGCGTCGAGCAGGTCGGAGGTCCCAAGGAGCACCTGGCGACCCTCCACCCGACCGGACACACCCCGGCCGACGTGCGCCTCGAACCCGTCACAGGGGGGCACCCGAAGCTGGCGCTCGGCCGCCGTCGCCACGATGGCCGCGGCCAGCGGATGCTCGCTTCCGCGCTCCAGACCGGCCGCCAGGGACAGCAACGTCCCGTCGTCGACACCGTCGGCAGGTTCGACCGCGGTCACGGCGGGCCGGCCCTCGGTCAACGTCCCAGTCTTGTCGACGACGACGGTGTCGACCTGCTCGAGGAGCTCGAGGGCTTCGGCGTTCTTGACCAGCACCCCCACCCCGGCCCCACGGCCCGTTCCCACCATGACCGCCATGGGGGTGGCCAGCCCAAGGGCACACGGGCAGGCGATGATCAGCACCGCCACCGCGCTGACCAGAGCCAGCGCCAGACGCGGCTCAGGCCCCCAGAGCGCCCAGGCGGTGAAGGCCAGCAGGGCCACCGAGACGACAGCTGGGACGAAGTACCGCGCAAGCCGGTCGGCCTGCCGCTGAATCGGCGCTCGACTCCGTTGAGCCTCGGACACCATCGTCACGATCTGCGCCAGAAGCGTGTCACCGCCAACCCGCTCGGCCTGCATGACGAGGGTCCCGGTCCCGTTCAGCGTCGCGCCAACCAGTCGATCACCGGAGGTCTTCTCCATGGGTACCGGCTCGCCGGTCACCATCGATTCATCGACGGCGCTGCGGCCCACCGCGACCGTGCCGTCGACCGGGACCCGCTCACCGGGACGAATCCGGAGGAGATCGCCCACCCGCACGTCGCTGAGCGGGACGTCCTCCTCGGCATCGCCGACCACCCGGCGCGCCAGCGCCGGCGCCAGACCGAGGAGCGCCCGGAGCGCGGCGCCGGTGCGGCCCCGCGCGCGTAGCTCGAGCACCTGCCCGAGCAGCACCAGCACGATGATGACCACCGACGTGTCGAAGTAGGGCTCGACCCCGGTCCCCATGCGGAAGCCGTCGGGGAACGATCCGGGGACGAGGGTCGCCGCCACACTGTAGAGATACGCCGCGCCCACCCCGATCGCGATCAGGGTGAACATGTTGGGGCTGCGGTTGACGACCGACGTCCAGCCGCGCTCGAAGAAGGGACGTCCGGCCCACAGCACGACCGGCGTCGCGCAGACCAGCTGAATCCAGTTCGACAGGGGTCGGCTGATCCACGTGGTGACTTGCCCCCCGATCACCATCTCTGCCATCGCCAGGACGAACACCGGAAGCCCCAGCGCCGCGCCAATCCAGAAGCGGCGGGTCATGTCGTCGAGCTCGGGGTTGGGTGGCTCCTCGGGCGCCACCGTCCTCGGTTCGAGCGCCATCCCGCAGTCTGGACAGCTCCCCGGAGTCGACTGCACCACCTCGGGATGCATCGGGCAGGTGTACTCGACCGTGGGCAGCGCGAGGGCGACCTCGGCCTCGAGCGCCATGCCGCAGATCGGGCAGGGCCCAGGCTCGGACTCGCGGACCTCCGGGTCCATCGGACAGGTAAACACCGCGCCTGGAGGTGGTGGCGCGACCGGGCCGGCGTCCTCGGGATGGAGATAGCGGCCTGGATCGGCCTGGAACCTGGTCAGACACCCTTCGCAGCAGAAGAAGTAGGTCTGCCCGTCGTGCTCGCAGTTGTACGAATCGGGCGCCGGGTCGACCTGCATCCCGCACACCGGATCCACCGCCATCAGCGGATTGTCGACCGACGGCGCCGACGGCGACGGGTCGTCGCCCTGGAGAAACTGGCTCGGGTCGGCGGCGAACGCGGTGCGGCAGCCGCCGCAGCAGAAGTAGTAGGTGACGCCGGCGTGCTCGTGCTGGTGACGGGCTTTCTCCGGGTCGACCTGCATCCCGCAGACCGGATCACGCATGTCGGCTGCCTGTGTCATCGATGGCGTGCTCGTCAGGACCGTTTCAGGGATCGACGCCGGGTCGCTTTACGACGATCCAGTGGTTCATTCATCATAGTCGTTCGACCGCACGGCGCCCCTCGCCCGGACCCTCAGTGGATCTCACGCACTCAAACGCATGCGCACACTACACGCCGCTCTGATCTCGCTGGCTGTGATCGCAGTCGTCTCGACCCCGGCAGAGGCCCAGGACCCGGCCGAAGGTCCGTGGTCGGGCAGCGCGGAGGTCTCCGCGGTGGCGACCACGGGTAACTCTGACACGCGCACCTTCGGGCTCGGAGGCGAAGTCGCCTACGACCCTGGTGGCTGGAGCTGGCTGGCCCGGGCGGCGTATGTGGAAACCTCCGCCGATGACCAGCTGCGTGCTCGCTCGTTCAATGGTCTCGCCGAAGCCTCCAGGAACGTGTCGGAACGGCTCGAGGTGTATGGGCGAGGCGGCTATCTCCGAGACCTCTTTGCCGGGATCGCGCGCCGCGTGACGACCGAGGGAGGTCTGGCGTGGGAAGCCGTGGCCGAGGCCTCACACTCGCTGGAAGTGCTGGCTGGCGCGGGTGTGACTCGGGAGATTCGACTGGTCGGAAACGACCTGACGATATGGACCGCCAACGCCACCGGACGCTATGCCTGGACGCTGTCAGACACCAGCGCGATCACCGAAGAGGCGTCGTTCGTCGCCGACTTGAATACCGGCGAGAACTGGCGCTTCGCGAACGAGGTGGCCGCCACCGCGGCGCTCACGAGCCTCTTCTCGCTCAAGGTCTCCCACAAGCTCAGCTATCTGAACACCCCGGTCCCGGGATTCAAGAGCACGGACACCATCAGCGCGGCGGCGTTGGTGGCGACCTTCTAGGTTTCTGGATCGCCAGAAAGCCTTGGAGGCTGCTGAAGTACCAGCCTGGGCCCGGTTTCTTGCCGAGACGGGTGCGTGGCAAGGCGCGAGGAGGGAGCAACCAGGCGGGTTGTGACCGACGAAGCAACGCCGCCACGCGCCCGTGTCGGCGAAAAACCTAGAGTTGGGAACCTAGCCAGGCGTCGCGGAAGGCGAGCTGGGTGGGCGTCAATGTGCGACCCAGCTCCTCGAATGCGACCAGCCGCTGGCCCGGATGTGGAGCGGGCGTGACGCGAGTGGTGTGCACCGCCCCGCCCCGTGCGTAGGTCAGCGACACGGAACGACCGGGCAGGAGTCGCCCACGCGTGTCCCGCCAGCGGCCGGCTGACGACACCTCGCGGTCGTCGATCGAGACGATCACGTCGTCCTGGTCGAGTCCGGCCACATAGAGCGGGGAGCCGAACGCGGTGGGACGAGTCACCTGCGCACCACCCCGCTCGAATCGCAAGGCCGGATCTCCGAGCCAGGCCTGATCCGGCGCCGTCGACACCACCGCCACCCCCGCCCGTTCCAGCAACGGTCCGTAGTCGATCACCTCGTGGCCCTCGACGTAGCGGTCGAAGTACTCGTCGGCGAACGATGCGTCGGTCAGTTCCGCCAGCGCCACGCGAGCGTCGGCCATCGTATAGGGACGGTCGACGGCGCCGGGGGTCGATCCACCCGGCAGTCCGAACCGGCGCCACAGCAGCCGCATGTAGTCGTCCAGCGTCACCGCGTCGGCGCCGGCCGCATCCGCGCTACGCACCCGGAGCAGCAGGTCGAGCCCCAGACCAAGCGTCTCCCCCCAGGTGTAGTAGGAGATGAAGAGGTTGTCCCAGTTGGTGGGATCGATCGAGGTCGCCGCATCGGTGAACGGCGCGAGCCGGCTCATCTCGACCGCCGAGCGGAACTGCCGGCCTGGTCCCAATCGCACGGTCTCGATGGCGCGGCTGAACCGACCCAGCGTGGCGGACAACGGCGCCAATCCTGCCCGCTGGAGTGTCAGCGCGCCGTAGTAGTTCGTGTAGCCCTCCGCCAACCAGAGCTCGCCGGAGGGATTGACGCGTTCGAAGTCGAACGGCTCGAGCGACCGCGGCCGGATCCGCTCGACGTTCCAGACGTGGAAGAACTCGTGCGAGACCGACCCCAGGAGCTGCCGGCCCTGGGTGCGCAACGCCGCCGGGGCGCTGAGGACCGTACTGTTGCGGTGCTCCATCGCGTCACCACCGGCGGTCGGCAGGTAGTCGGCAATGAAAGTGTAGCGGCCGGTCTCGAATCGCGGGAACTCACCGAAGACCGCCACCATCTCGCGAACGATCCGCTCGACATCATCTGCATAGCGGTCGACGTCGGCCTCGCTCCCTCCGTGATGCACGGCCACCCGGAACTGCGGCCTGTAGGTGGGATCCGATGGATCGGACACTTCGAAGGTCCGGTCCACGAACCCACTGAACTCCGCTGGACTGTCCAGCAGGTAGGCGACGTTGGGAGCGGTGAATGTCAGTGGATCGTCGGTTGGGAACAGCTGCGTCGCCACCCGCCACGACTCGCCGGCTGGGGGCACGAAACGCACCTGGATGAGGCCAGTCTCGTGGCCCGCCGGCCAGATCAAGCTCGCCGGCATGTTGAGGTGCGCGTGCGTGCGGTCGACGGCCAGGTAGGTCCCGTCGATCCGATCGCCGAAGATGCGGTACGAGAAGACCACCGAGCCATCATGGCCGGCGATGTCCCACCGGGTGGGCAAGGTCCGGACCGCCTCGAGCGGGTCGCCGGCGCCGCTCCTCGCCTCCACCATGAAGATGTTCTTGGCGAAGTCGTGGCGTGCGTAGCGACCGGGCGACGCGCTGCTCATCCGCAGGCTGAGCGGATCGGCGCCAAGGCCATCGACCTGGAGTTCTACCGCCATCCATCGATGAGCCGGCTCGGGCACGCTCACCGTGTAGCGCACCTGGGCGTCGGTGCTTTCCGGCGCCGACTGACCGCCCGTGCGAACGCCCAGACCGAGCGCGACGAACGCAAGCACGAGGGCGGCACCGCCGAGGGGCCACCCACGCCCCCGACCCGCGCCTGGCCGGATCATGGGCTCGGCTCGAGCGCGTCCCAGACCTGTCGGACGAACTCGTCTTCGGGCACCGCGCCCAGGACTTCGACGCGGTCATTGACGACGGTCTTTGGCACGCCGGTTACCCGGTACTGCTGCACCAACTCCGGATACTCGACGGCCGAAATGGTCGACGCGGTGATCTTCGGATGCGAGAGCGCGAGACGCTGGGCAAGGCTGACCGCCTTGGGACAATGGGGTCAGGTAGGGGTAGCGAAGACCTGAATCTCGACCGGATCATCGAACGCCGCGAGCCGGGTCTGCGTCTCCTCCGACAACCCGGCGTCGCCGTCGGCGACCAGCACGATCGCCTCCACGAGCGAAATCAGCTCGTGCCCCTCGGGAACGCCGTAGAACCGGATCCCGGTATCCTCCTGCCCCACTACCGCGATCGCCGGAGCCCGCTGGATTCCGGCACGCTCGGCCACCTCGGTATCGAGCACCAAGTTGTACTCCTCGACCGTGATCTGATCGGAGAACGCGGCTACCCGATCGACGATCTGTCGCGCGGGCAGACAGGTCTCACAACCGAACGTCTGGGTAAAGAACTGGAGGGTGACCGGCGCGGCGAGCGCTTCGAGCGCCGCCTCGAGATCGGCGGGACTGCGTACGTCCATCCCGCCATTATGGACCGGTTTCTGACGAGGCGTCTGCGCGGCAAGGCGCGAAGAGGGTGGCAGCCGGCAGTCCGGCTTCCCAGGACGGCTAAGCAGTTCCCCGACGCACGGCGGAACTGCCGCGGGCCTGTGACCGAGGAGCGACGCAGTCCGCGCTGGCGTCTCGTCGGAAACCGCTACTTGAAGAGGTCGTCGAAGGCCTGCCGTGAGCTACTGGGACCGGTTGGAGCCGCGCGGTCGGAGTGGGTCTGGCGCTCGACGGTCACCCTCGGTTCGAAGTAGGTGCAGTCGTTGCGTGCGTCCTTGGGCGCCACTCGCGCCTTGATCGGTTGCAGGCACTCGAACCGGCTGCCCGAATCGAACGAGGCACAGAGCGCGCACGTATGCAGGTCGCTCCCGCACGCCGAGCACCGGCTCTCGGGACCGATCGCGAGGTTCAGGACCTGCCCACACCGGGCGCAGCGCACCACATCGTGGAACCCGGGCATGTTGGGCGTCCGGTGCTCGCGATTGATGACGCTGCGCGGCTTGCCGTCGCCCTTCGGCTTCTTCGGCCGCTCGCGTGGGGCTCGCTCTCGATCGTCGTCCTGGTAGCCGCGCTGCCGGTATCTGCGCTCGCTCATGGTCTGGCGGCCCGTGGTCGGAGCCCTGCGCCGGTTGGACGGCGCTGAATCACAGGTGAACGGCGGAACTTCTGAGGTCGTGGGCTCGTCATCACAGGTCCGAGAGCAACTTGGCGTGAAACCGGTCTGATTATATGCACGGACCGGTTGGTTGAGCTCGCGACGGCCCTCCGATTCAGTAAGAGCTGATGATAGGCTGGCGTTCAACCCGTGACTGCACCCGCTCCCTCACTCGAAGATCTCCGGATCGACCGCGACGACGACCGCGACGGCCCACGCCGCTGGCCCTGGGTCCTTCTGATCCTGCTGCTGGCCGCCGGCGGCGGAGCCTGGTTCTGGTTCAACGCTCCACCACCGGCCCTCGAGGTCCGCACCGCGGCCGCCAGGGAGTCCACGGGTGAGGTGGTGGACACGGCGGTCCTCAACGCCTCGGGGTATGTGACGGCGAGACGCCGGGCCACGGTGTCGTCGAAGATCACGGGCAAGCTGGTCGAGGTCCTGGTGGAAGAAGGCATGGCCGTGCGCGACGGTCAGGTCCTGGCTCGGCTCGACGATTCGACCATCCGGTCGCAGCTGGCACTGGCCGAGGCGCGGCATGCGGCCGCCGAGCGCGGCTTCGCCGAACAGGAAGTGCGGCTCCAGGAAGCGAGACTGACGCTCGGCCGCACCGACCAGCTGGTCGAGGAAGGCGTCATGAGCCCGGCCGAGCTCGACGCCGCGGTGGCAGAGGTCGATTCGCTCGAAGCGCGGATCGCGCTGGCGCGTGAGCAGGTGACGGTGGCCGACCGCGAGATCGGCGTGCTGCAGACGCAACTCGACGACACGGTCATCCGCGCACCGTTCGACGGCGTCGCCATCTCGAAGGACGCCGAGGAAGGGGAGATGATCTCTCCCGTGTCGGCCGGCGGCGGGTTCACCCGCACCGGCGTCTGCACGATCGTCGACATGCAGTCGCTGGAGATCGAGGTCGACGTCAGCGAGAGCTACATCAACCGTGTCGAGGACGATCAGCGGATCGTCGCCAATCTCGACGCGTATCCAGAGTGGGATATTCCTGGCGCCGTGATCACGACGGTCCCGGCCGCCGACCGTCAGCGCGCCACCGTGTTGGTCCGGATCGCATTTGACGAGCTCGACGACCGGGTGCTTCCGGACATGGGCATCAAGGTCGCGTTCCTCGAGGATCTGCCGCCGCCTGAACCGTCAGCCGGCCCGCGGCTGCTCATGCCCGCGGCGGCGGTCCGGGATGACAACGGCCAACCGATCGTCTTTGTCGTGCGCGGTGATCAGGCGCTGCGTCGGGCGGTGCGACTCGGCTCGACACTGGGCGAACAGGTCGAAGTGCTGGCCGGCATCACAGCCGGGGAGCGGCTCGTGGTCGATGGGCCGGCCGAGCTTGCCGACGGCGCCCGAGTGGTGGTGACCGAATGACGAACGAGACGCCTCCCCTGGTGCAGGTGCGCGGCCTGCACAAGGTGTTCAAGCGTGGCTCGGAGCGGATCGACGTGCTCCAGGGCGTCGACCTGGACCTCGCCCAGGGCGAGTTCCTGTCGCTGATGGGCCCCTCCGGCTCCGGGAAGACCACGCTACTCAACCTCATCGGCGGTCTCGACACGCCGTCTGAGGGCTCGGTGGCGGTCAAGGGGGACCGGATCGACAGCCTGTCGGCGTCCCGGCTGTCCCGCTGGAGAGCCCGTCACATCGGCTTCGTATTCCAGCTCTACAACCTGCTCCCGGTCTTGACCGCAGAACGCAACGTCGAGCTGCCACTCCTGCTGACCAAGCTGTCTCGGCGGCAACGGAAGAAACACGTGTCGACGGCGCTCGCCATGGTCGGACTGAGCGAGCGGTCCAAGCACTATCCGAGGCAGCTCTCGGGCGGACAGGAGCAGCGCGTCGGCATAGCGAGAGCGATCGTGACCGACCCCACGCTGCTCCTCTGCGACGAACCGACCGGCGACCTCGACAGGAAGGCAGGAAACGAGATCCTCGACCTCCTGCAGGCGCTCAACCAGGAGCACGGCAAGACCATTGTCATGGTGACCCACGACGCCAAGGCGGCCGAGCGCGGCACCCGCACGTTGCACCTCGACAAAGGGGTGCTCGTGACCGAGGGGGCGGACGCATGAGATTCTTGCCGCTGATCTGGAGCGGCCTAGCGCGGCGTAAGGTCCGCACGCTGTTCACGCTGCTTTCGATCGTGATCGCCTTCATCCTGTTCAACTATCTCTCAGCGGTGAAGGTCGCCTTCAGCCTGGGTGTGGACGTGGCGGGCGCCGACCGTCTGATGTTGATCCACAAGGTGTCGTTCATCCAGCCGCTGCCGGAGAGCTACAAGGAGCGGATCCTTGCGGTCGATGGGGTGAGGGAAGTCACCCATCAGACCTGGTTCGGCGGCGTGTACCAGGAGCCGAGCAACTTCTTCGGCCAGTTCGCGGTGGAACCCGAGGGGTATCTCGACATGTACCCCGAATTTCTGCTCCCCGACGAGCAGAAGGACGCCTGGTTCGCCAACCGCACGGGCGCGATCGTTGGACGGGCGACGGCCGACCGGTTCGGATGGGAAGTGGGTGATCGCATCCCGCTCCAGGGCACGATCTGGCGCACCCAGTCCGGCGCGGGCTGGGAGTTCACCATCGAGGGCATCTACGACGGCGCTCAGCAAGCGACCGACACCTCGCAGTTCCTCTTTCACTACGACTATCTGGCCGAAGCCAACTCGCAGGGACGTGGCTTTGTCGGCTTGTACATGATCAAGGTCGACGATCCCACCCAGGGGGTGGCGATCGGCGAGGAGATCGACAGCCGATTTGCGAACTCGCCGTTCGAGACCACGACCTCGACCGAACAGGCGTTCGTGCAGGCGTTCGCCGCCCAGATCGGTGACGTCGGAACGATGATGACGGCGATTCTCGTCGCCGTGTTGTTCACGATCCTGCTGGTCGTGGCCAACACGATGGGGCAGTCAGTCCGGGAGCGAACCAACGAGCTGGCCGTCTTGAAGACCCTTGGTTTCAGCGACACGGCTGTGTTGACGCTGGTGCTGGTCGAATCGATGTTCATCGCCGTCCTGGGTGGCGGACTCGGATTGGGTGTGTCGTGGTGGATCATCCAGCAGGGCGACCCGACCGGAGGCTTCCTGCCCGCGTTCTTCGTTCCTCCAAGTGACCTGGTGCTCGGGTGCGGCCTGATCGTCGCGCTTGGTCTGATAAGCGGCGCGCTGCCGGGCGTCCAGGCCGTCCGACTCCGCATCGTCGACGCGCTGCGTCGGGCCTAGACACATCCATGTTCCGCTGGGTCTCTCAAACCTTCGCCGTCATCGTGCTGAGCCTCCGCTCGCTCCCGCAGCGCGCCGGCGCGTCGACGGTGGCGGTGATCGGGATCACGGGAGTCGTCATCACGTTCGTGGCGGTGCTTTCGATCGCCGAGGGCTTCAACGCCGCCATGGCCGGAACGGGTTCGCCGGACACCGCAATCATCATGCGTGGTGGCAGCAATGCCGAGCTCAACAGCGCGCTCGCCCTGGAAAGCACCCGCATCATCGCCGACGCGCCCGGTATTCGCGTCGGGGAGAGCGGGCCGATGGCGTCGTCTGAGCTGTTCGTGGTCGTCAACATGCCGAAACGGTCGACCGGCACCGACGCGAACGTCCCGCTCCGCGGGATTCAGACATCCGCCTTCGAAGTGCGACCGGAGGTCACCATGGTGTCCGGCCGCCGATTCGCGAGCGGCACCAACGAAATCATCGTGGGCCGGGCGGCGTCGGAACAGTTCGAGGGGCTCGAGCTGGGCACCACCAATCGCTGGGGCGAGAACACCTGGACCGTGGTTGGCATCTTCGAAGCGGACGGCTCTATTTCGGAGTCCGAGATCTGGTGCGACGCCACCGTCCTGCAGTCGGCCTACCGGCGTGGGAGCAGCTTCCAGTCGGTCATGGCGAGGCTCGATTCGGCCGACGCGTTCCAGGGCTTCAAAGACACGCTCACCACTGATCCCCGGCTCGACGTGCAGGTCGAACGAGAGACCGATTACTACAGCGCCAACTCGCAGCAGATCCGAGCCATCATCACCGGCATCGGTTCAGTGATCGCGTTGCTGATGGGGGTCGGGGCAGTGTTCGGGGCGGTGAACACCATGTACAGCGCGGTGGCCACCCGCACTCGCGAGATCGCGACGCTTCGGGCTCTGGGCTTCCACGCGAGCTCGGTCGTGTTCTCGGTGCTCGTCGAGTCGGCGCTCCTGGCGACTGTCGGCGGCGTGCTCGGAGGGGGCCTCGCCTATGCGGCGTTCCACGGCTATCAGACCGCGACCATCAACTTCCAGACCTTCAGCCAGGTCGCCTTCGCCTTCACGGTGACGCCGGCCCTGCTGGTGCAGGGTGCGACCTATGCCCTGGTGATGGGTCTTGTCGGCGGCCTGTTCCCCGCCATCCGCGCCGCGCGTATGCCGATCGTGACCGCGCTCAGGGAGCTATAGCTCCATCTTCTTGATGCGAGCCGCCAGGGTGTTCGGCTTCAGCCCGAGCAACGCCGCGGCTCCGCCCGGACCATAGACCTTTCCATCGGCGAGTTCGAGCGCGCGACGGGCGTTCTCACGCGGCGATGAAGGAGGAACTGATGTCCTGTCCCAGCGTGACTGGAACGGTCGACATGCCGCCTAGCGTGGACACCGAGAACCTCCGTCAAAAGAGGAGATTCAGCATGACGCGGGCCGTTCGGGGGAGCGACGGATGGAAGTGCACATCCTCGATGCCACCCACCGGCTCGCCCGGCAGACGCGACTCGTAGAAGTAGTCGATGTCGGAGACATCACTGTTGAGCAGGTTGAACCCTTCCAACGTGATGTTGGCGCGCTCGTTGATACTCAGACCGATCTCACCATTCCAGATCGTCGTCGCCTCGGACGTCACCGAGGCATCCTCGATCAGCGGTCTCGGTCCGAAGTGTCGAAGCCGAAGGCTGCCGAAGACCCGTCGACTCGGCGCCACCGTGATGGCGCCGGCAATGACCCGGTCCAACGCCCCGGGGATGAAGTCGCCCGCCGGTTCATCGTCCGAGAACCGCGCCCGTGAGAACGACAGGTCGAGATCGCCGGTCAACCACGACGTGAACCGGACGTAGTTGGTCCACTCGACGCCGAGACGTCGACTCGGACGACTCGCTTCAGTGATGCCGGCATCGCCGACAAACAGCAGCTCGGAGTCGAACGAGAGATACCAGAGCGCCACCGTGGACTGCACGCCGGACACCCGAACCGTCCGTAGGCCGATCTCCGCTCCGTTTGCCGACACGAGCGGATCCTCCCGGTCGACCGGATCACCGCTGACGGGATCGACCTGCGTCGTGGCGGCGCGAGGATCGTTGCTGTGGAACCCGCGCCCGTAGTTCAGGTAGAGCTCGGTGCCCTCCCACGGGCCAAGGACCGCGGTGACTTTCGGGCTGACGAGGGCCGCGGTGCCGTCGCCCGAGTTCAGTGGGTTCTGGGCCGTGACGTCGTAGCGATACAGATCGCTGCGCAGCCCCAGGGTCGTCCGGAACACGCGCGTCCACTCGATCTCGCTCTGCGCGAAAAGACCGGCCTTCGTCTGCGAAACCTCGTCGTCACGAACGGTATTGGTTCGTCGACGCGCCGCGGTGTTGTAGAGCCCGATCGCGTCGACCGAGTCGTTTCTCACGGACACGCCAACGGCGTGCTCGACCGGCTTGTCGAACACCCGGCCCAGGTGCCGGTGGACGACCTTTGCGCCCGAGGTCCAGCGACGCCCTTCCTGTTCGACCTGGTCGCCGTTGACCGGGTCCTCGAGGAAGTAGGTGAAGTTCTGGAAGAGATTCAGTCCGCCGCGAAGGGTATAGGCGGTGAACCGGGTCGACTGGTTGGCACCGGAACGGAGCCAGTCGAAGGTACCTGTATAGCGGTAGGCGCTGCCGGCATCGGTGTTGTCGATTCCCCCGAAGCGCCCGATGAGCCCCTGTTCGATCGCTCGCCGCGGAATCTGGTCGGTGGCATTCCAGTCGCCGCGATAGCCCATCCCGGTGATGGAGAACCCGTTCTGCCGGTCGCCCTGGCTGTAGCGGATGACCCCGTTGGCCTTCTCCATGTTGTCGGGGCGCACCCACGGACCGTCGTTCTGGGCAAGCTCCAGCGCGACCAGCAGGTTCCCCGACCCGACCTCGGGCGAGACGGCGCCCAGCACCCGTCCCCAACCCTGACCGCCGCCGCTGATGCTGAAGAGCGGCCGGTCCAGGCTGTTCACATAGCTGATGTTGGCGGAACCGGCCGCCGAAAAGTCGCCGTGCTCGGCGAAGTAGGGCCCCTTGGTGTACTGCACGCCGCTGACCAGCTCCGGAATCAACTGGTTGGCGTCGGTATAGCCGTGGGCATGGGCGCCAGACGACTCGTTCAGCGGGACCCCCGCCAGCGTCGTCGCGAAGTCGGAGCCATGGTCGAGATTGAACCCGCGGAGGTAGTACTGATTGGCCTTGCCTTCGCCGGAGTGTTGACTGACCACGAACCCGGGTACCGCCTCGAGCACTTCACCCGGTCGCATGATCGGTCGTGCTTCGAGCTGGGCCGCGGTGATGGCCCCCACGCTGGCCGAGGTCGCGATGCCGACCAGGTTCTCTCGCGGGTTCTCCAGGTCGGCGATGTTCCGGAAAGTCCGAGCACCGGTCACCACGACGTCGGCGGTAATGCTCAGGGTGAGCCGGGCGTCCACGGTGAGTGTCTGACCCGCGGCCACATCGACGTCCTCGCGAAATGTCGAGAAGTTGACGAGGCGGACGACGACCGACGCCGGGCCGGCCGACACGCCTTCCGCCCGATAGACGCCGCGTTCGTCGGTGACGGTCGAGCGATAGCCCCCGGCGCTTTCCACCACCACCGCCGCGCCTGGGATCACCCTACCGGTATCGTCAGTCACCGTGCCGGTGAGCGTTCCCGCCCCCTGACCGGCAACGGCCGCCACCCAACCGAACACGCAACACGCAAACACCACGCTCCGACGCACCCGCTGCCCTCTTGGTCGATGGGACTCAAGACGTACCGAACCACTCTAGTGTCCACGAGTGCCGGGTTTTCGGTTTCTGAAGAGTTCCTGAAGAGTGCGGACGACCTCGACGACCGAAGCGGCTACCCGAGGGCCTCGATCACGTCGCGGAGCTCCGCGTTGTCCGGCAGGGTGGAAATGTCGTAGACCTTCGCGAACACGACGGTCCCCGTCTTGTCGACCACGAAGATGGCGCGCTCGGAGATCCCGCCGTCACGCATGACGCCGTTCGCCTCGACGACACCGCCGTGCGGGTGAAAGTCCGCCAGCAAGTCGAACGCGACCCCGCCGAGCAGCTTTGCCCATTCAACCTTGGCGGGCACCGCAACGCTGATCCCGAGGACGCGCGTGTCGTGCTCCTCGAACCACTCCCGGTCAGCCTCGTAGTTCTGCATCTGCAAGGCGCAAACGGGAGTGAAGGCGAGCGGATGAAACGCGATGACGACCCGCTCGCCACGGAGGCTGGAGAGCTTGACCCGCCCGCCACTTCACCCATCACGACCTAGAGCTCGCGAGACGCCAGCAACTCTCCGCCCAACTCCGGCGCCGCCTGGACGTTGGCCGTCACCGTGGCTATCGCCCGGCGGGTCGGCTCGTCGACCGTGACGCGAAGCCCGTCCAGGGCGAGCAAGAGCGTCAGGCCCAGCCGGCTGGGGCGCGAAGGCAGCCGCATCCTCCGATTGTCCATCATCTGGAAAACACTCGTCGCGCCCATGCCTGGACGGCGTGTTGCGGTTGCGTCCCGCTGTCGGGTCACGTAGGCTCAGGGGGTTATCCATCTTGCCGCCGCCGGGCTCGTCCCCGGAGCGAGGCCTCTGCCATGCCGGCCCGACTAGTTCTCTTACTTGGCGTCCTCTTCGTGTTCATGGTCGTTCCGTCGGCCGTGGACCTGCTGACCGAATGGTTTTGGTTCGATGAGGTCGGCTACACGACCATCTTCATCCGCACCTTGACGGCGCGAGCCACCCTGGGCGGCCTGGTCCTGCTGGCGACCTTCGCCATCGTCGCATTCAACCTGCGGACGGCGCTGGGCCACGTCAGCCGGCCCTACATGCTCTTTCCGGGTGGGGGCGACATCCAGCCCGTGGTGCTCAATCAGCGCCAACTCCAGCTGCTGGGCACTGGCGTGGCTGGACTCGTGGCGCTGTTTCTCGGCCTGTTCGCTTCGAACGAGTGGTTGACCTGGCTGCAGTTCCAGGAGCAGGTGCCCTTCGGGCAGTCCGACCCGCTGTTCGGACGCGACGTCGCGTTCTACGTGTTCACGCTGCCCTTCCTGGATCTGGCGCGCTATCTGGTGATGGCGGCCCTCATCCTGTCGATCATCGGATCGGGCGCCGCCTACGTGGTCTCGGGCGCGCTGATGCTGGACCCGGCGCAGGGCCCGGTCGTTGCCGATCCTGCACGCAAGCATCTCGGACTGCTGATCGCCGTGTTCTTCATGATGCTGGCCTGGGGCGAGTACCTAAATGTCCCCCGCCTGCTGACGACGCCTGGGGGCATCGTGCACGGCGCGTCGTACGTCGACGCCGTCATGCGGGTGCCGATCCACTGGGTGTTGATGGGCGTCGCCCTGCTGGGCGCCGGTCTCTCGGCGATGAGCGCCTTCACGTCCCGCAACACGCCGGCGATGGCCGCCGTGGGTCTCTACGCCCTGGTGACGGTGGCGGGCAACCTGGGTTCGGTCGCGGTGCAGCGACTGGTGGTGACGCCAGACGAGCAGCAGCGCGAGGCCCCCTACATTGCCCACAGCATTGCGGCCACCCGCCAGGCGTTCGGACTCGAATCTGTCGAGGAACGTGAACTCTCGGGCGACGAGATCCTGACGCTCGCCGACATCCAGAACAACACCGACACCATCAACAATGTCCGACTCTGGGACCATGAACCGCTGCTCGACACATTCGGCCAGATCCAGGAGATCCGGACCTACTACGACTTCGCGTCGGTAGACAACGACCGCTATCTCATCGACGGCGAATATCGCCAGATCATGCTGTCGAGCCGGGAGCTGAACTCCGACAGCCTGCCCAACCGCTCGTGGGTCAACGAACGGTTGCAGTACACGCACGGCTTCGGCGTCGCCATGGGCCCGGTCAATCAGGTGACCCAGGAGGGGCTGCCGGTCCTGTTCATCCAAGACCTGCCCCCGACCTCGTCGGTCGACCTGGAGATCGATCAGCCCAGCATCTACTTCGGCGAGCTCTCGAACGACTACGTCATCGTCAACACCAACACCGACGAGTTCCACTATCCGGAGGGTGAGGACAACGTCTCGACCCGCTATGACGGCAGCGGCGGCGTGGCGTTGTCATCGATCGTCCGTCGGGTGCTCTACGCGGCGCGGTTCCAGGCCTACGAGATTCTGGTGAGTGGTCAGCTCAGCGGCGAGAGCCGGATCATCTACCACCGGAACATCCTCGACCGCGTCACGACAGTCGCGCCGTTCTTGCGGTACGACAGCGACCCCTATCTGGTGATCTCCGAAGGGCGCCTCGTCTGGATGGTCGACGCCTACACGGCGAGCGACCGCTATCCCTACGCGCAGCCGGCGCCGAGCCGGGTCAACTACATCCGGAACGCGGTGAAGATCGTCATCGACGCCTATGACGGCACGATGACCTTCTACCAGGCCGACGCGGACGACCCGATCGCGAGGACGCTGCAGTCAATCTTCCCGGACCTGCTCCGGCCCCTGGACGAGATGCCGGAGGACCTACGTCGGCACATTCGCTATCCGGAAGGGCTCTTCACGCTGCAGACCGAGATCTACTCCACGTTCCACATGACCAACCCGTCGGTCTTCTACAACCGCGAGGACCAGTGGGAAGTGCCGGTCATCGATGGCGAGGAGATGGAGCCGTACTACACGATCATGCGGCTGCCGGGAGAGCCACGGGCCGAGTTCATCCAGATGCTCCCGTTCACGCCGCGGGGTCGGAACAACATGGCGGCGTGGATGGCCGCCCGGAGCGACGGCGACCAGTATGGAAAGATCCTGGTCTTCCAGTTCCCGAAGCAGAAATTGGTGTTCGGACCTAGTCAGGTGGTGGCCCGCATCAACCAGGACCAGGAGATCTCGCCGCAGATCACGCTCTGGAATCAGCAGGGCTCGGAGGTCATCCAGGGCACCCTGCTGGTCGTGCCGATCGAGGGCGCGCTCCTCTACATCCGCCCGCTCTATCTACGGGCGTCCGGCGGAAGAATCCCGGAACTGCGGCGCGTCATTGTCGCCTACCAGAACCAGATCGTGATGGAGGAGACACTCGATCTGGCGCTGGAGCGGCTGTTCAGTGCCGGCGCACCGACGGCGCCGCCGCTGGCGCCCGAGGCGATCCTGGCCGCGCAGGAGACGACGACCCCGGCGCCTGACCTCCCGGCGGCGTCGGACGCCGATCCACTCGTGAGTCAGGCGAGCGCACACTATCAACGCGCGCTCGCCGCGCAGCGGAGCGGCGACTGGGCGCTCTACGGCGAAGAAATCGAACGCCTGGGCGAGATTCTGGAGCAGCTGAGCTCGGGGCCATAGATCGGGCTTTGGACTTTGCGCTTTGAAGGACGTGTGAAGACAGGGAGAAGAAGCATGCGGGTTTCACGACTTTGGGTACTGACGGGTGTCGTTGTGGCGGCTGGATGCGGGGGCGGAGAACCGGTCCCGGAACCGGTCGAGCCCACTCCGGGTCTCACGGCATTCGTCGGCGCGCGGATCATCGACGGCACCGGGGACGCGGCCATCGAGAACGGCGTTCTCGTCGTGCGTGACGGGCGGATCGAGATGGTCGGCGCGGCCGACACCACCGAGGTTCCGGCCGACGCGACCCAGGTGGACCTGGCGGGCCGCACCATCATGCCCGGCATGATCAACGCCCACGGGCACGTCAACAACATCCGCGGGCTGGAAGGGACCGATTTCAACGAAGAGCAGGTGCTCTATCAGCTTGGGCTCTATGCCCGCTACGGCGTCACGACGGTGTTCAGCCTCGGCGGAGACGGCGAGGCCAGCATCGCGGTACGGGACCGCGACAACGACAGCACCTCGCTGGATCACGCCCGGCTGTTCGTGGCCGGCGACATCGTTACCGGTCCAACCCCTGACGACGCGCGGGCACAGGTGAACGCGGTGGCCGACAGCGGCGCGGATGTGGTGAAGATCCGGGTGGATGACAACCTGGGCAACACCCAGAAGATGACCCCCGAGACGTACCAGGCGGTCATCGACACCTCACATGAGCGCGGTCTGAAGCTGACGGCTCACATGTACTACCTCGAGGACGCCGTCGGCCTGCTCGAGGCGGGCGCGGATCTGCTGGCCCACAGCGTGCGGGACCAGGCGGTGAACGACGAGCTGATCACGCTGCTGCGTGATTCGGGCGTCTGCTACTGCCCGACCTTGATGCGAGAGGTCTCGACCTACGTGTATGAGAGCCGACCGGACTGGTTCGACGATCCGTTCTTCACCAAGGAGACCTCCGCCGACGTCATCGCGACCCTCGACAGCGAGGAGTGGCGAGCACGGTCGAGCGCTCCCGGACCGCAGACCTACAAGGCGCAGCTCGACGTGGCGAAGGAGAACGTCAAGACCTTGTCGGACGCGGGCATCCCGATTGCGATGGGCACCGATACCGGACCCGCCGCCCGGTTCCAGGGGTACTTCGAGCATGGCGAGCTGGCCCTGATGGTGGAGGCCGGTCTCACCCCGATGCAGGCGATCGTCGCGTCGACATCCGACGCGGCCCGCTGCATGGAGGTAGACGCCGACCTCGGGTCGCTCGAAGCCGGCAAGTGGGCTGACTTCATGGTGATGGGCGAGAACCCGATCGACGACATCGAGAACACCACGACACTCGAGGCGGTGTACGTGGCCGGGAACGCGGTTCCCGGCGTCTAGTGACGGGTAGAGTTTGCCGCGCGCGCTCGTCGGCAAACTCCGTAAGGTCGCCGATTAGCGTCGCCATTGAAGGCGACCGGCAGCTTGGGGCTTTGGGAAGAGCAATCGGATCTGAGAGTGAGGACACAATGACAGGCCGACTCATCATTGGTTGCGCAGCGGGGTTGTTGCTCGCCGTCGCGCCCGCCATGGCGCAGGAATGGGAACCGCCGCGGCTCGCCAACGGGGCGCCCGACATCAACGGAATGTGGAACAACGTGGGGTCTTCCCATGTGCCCCTCGAGATCCCGGATGATCTCGCCGGCAAGGAGCTGAGCGAGGAGGAGCGGCTCGAGCTGTTCACGGCGCGCTCGGACCGCGCGAAGGCGGCCCAGTGGGAAGGCCACGAGAACAGCCGGGGCGTCGGCGCGTATGCCAATTACTGGTTCGACTGGTACTGGAAGGAGCCGGTCGCCGGCGAAGCACCCGCGCTCATCATCGACCCGCCCAACGGAAAACGGCCGGCCTTCACCGAGCAGGCCCGCGACAGCGTGCAGTACTACCGCGACCACCTGCATGACGAGGCTGCCAACATGGAGTCCGGCGACCGGTGTCTGTCGCGTGGCGTGTTCGGGATGATGATGCCGACCGCCTACAACAACGGCAAACTGATCGTGCAGACCGAGGACCACATCATCATCCACAGCGAGATGATCCATAACGCCCGGATCATCCCGATCGACGCCGGTCCTCACGCCCACGAGAACATCACCCAGTGGGAAGGCGACCCCCGTGGCCACTGGGAGGGCAATACGCTGGTGGTCGAGTCGATGAACTTCAAGGCCGTGGGCAACATGCGCGCCCCCGGCTCTCGCGCCCCGCAGCACGAAGGGCGTCGGATGGTGGAACGGTTCACGTTCGTCGACGCCGACACGCTGAACTACGAGCTGACCGTCGACGACCCCAACACCTACACCACGCCCTGGACCGTGGCCTTCCCCTACAAGCGGGACGACGCGTACCAGCAGTTCGAGTACGCCTGCCACGAAGGCAACTGGGCCGTGCCCAACTCGCTGAGCGGCGCCCGAGCCGAGGAGCGCGCGGCGCCATGAGCTCCGGCGGTCGCCTGTCGGGGAGCACGACGCTCGCCGCGTCGGTGCTCTCCGGCATCCTCGCGTGCGCTCCGGCACCCGCTGGAGCGCAATCCCTCGATTGGTCCAGCCAGAACCTCAACCTCGACAACAATCGGTTCGCCGAGGTGGACGAGATCAACCTGGGCAACGTCGCCCGGCTCCTCGAGTCCTGGACCTACGAGGTCGGTCCCACCGACAACATCAGCCAGACCACACCCGTCGTCATCGACGGAATCATGTATCTGCACTCGCGGTCGACCCTGTTCGCGCTCGACGCCACGACCGGTGAAGAGCTGTGGCAGGCGGTGCTGGACGCCGGCGACCCGAGTGGCAGTCCGGTGCGGGGACCGACCTTCGCAGGCGGCAACGTCTATGCGTATCGAGGCGCCGATCTCTACGCCATGGACGGAAGGACGGGCGCGCCGGTCGAGGCATTTGGCGACGGCGGGGTCCTGCCGGTCGTCAGCGCGGCCCTCCAGGCGAAGTATCCGGACGACTACCCGCCCACCCTGGACCCGATCAGCATCGGCTATCGGATCACCACCCCGCCGGCCTATCACGACGGCACCATGTATGTCGCCGCGGCGTTGTCGGAAGGACACATCCCGGGTGGACTCGTCATCGCGACCGACTCCGACACCGGCGCGGTGAAGTGGGTGTTCAACACCATCCCGCAAGGCCCGCAAGACTCGGGCTGGGAGATTGCGCGGGACACCTGGAGCGACGGGGCTCGCGCCGGCGGTGGCATCTGGACGCAACCAGCGGTCGACGCCGAGCTAGGACTCGTGTATGTCAACGCCGGGAACCCCTCGCCGGACTACGACGGGTCGGCGCGACACGGCATCAACCTGTTCACCAACGCCACGATCGCGCTGGATCTCGACACGGGCGAGCTGCGGTGGTATTACCAGGCGGTCCACCACGATCTCTGGGACTGGGACCACGTGACCGGCCCGGTGCTGTTCGATGTGCCGGATCCAGACGGCGGCACGATCAAGGGCGTCGCGGCGGCCGGCAAGAACTGTCTGTTCTACATGTGGGACCGGGAAACGGGCGAGCCGCTCCACCCGATGGTGGAGACGACCGTGCCGACCGAAACCGACGTCCCCGGTGAGCAGGTCTGGCCGACCCAGCCGATTCCCTACAACGCGGCCGGCGTACCGATGACGCCGCTCTGCGCCACGTTCGTGGATCTCGAGGATCCGGAGCAGATGGCTCGTTCGAGCCAGCTCTACTCCCCCTACTGGATCAGCAAGGAAGTCATCGTGCCACACGGTGGCTCGAGCTTCGGGTCGCCGTCGTTCAGCCCGAACACGGGCCTCGTGTATGTGACAGGGAAGAACGGCGCGATCGCGCTGGTGGTCAAACCGGTGGGCGACTCACTCGAGCCTGGTCCCGACAGCCGCGGACACACCGACAGCTACGAGACCATCGACCGGATCATGGAAGGGTTTCCGCCGGACGTAAGGGTCTCGGCCTACGACCCGGTGACCGGCGAGCAGACCTGGCAGGCGGTCCTCCCGGCCCAGACGGCCATCGGCGCCAGTGGCAATCTGGTAACGGCAGGCGACCTCCTGTTCCAGGGCGTTGAGGACGGCGGCTTCTATGCGCTGGACGCCCGCACCGGTGAGGAGCTGTTCGAGTACGAAGCGCCGCGGCCGATCCGATCCAGCCCGATGACCTATCAGGTCGATGGCAAGCAGTATGTAACGGTCGTGGCCACCAATACGGTCGTGACCCTCGCCCTGCCCTAGCGGCTTATCTGTATGCGGTTCCGGTCTCTCGCCATCCTGGCGCTCTGGGCGTTCGCCGCACCCTCGGCCCTCGCCCAACGCGACGCGATCGACGACGAGGTCCAGCGCCTCCTGCCGCGGATCACCGAACTACGTCACCAGATTCACGAGAATCCCGAGCTTGGCAACCGCGAGGTGGAGACGGCGGCGCTGGTGGCGGACCATCTGCGCGAGCTGGGCTTCGACGAGGTGCGCACCGGCGTGGCGCACACCGGCGTCGTGGCGGTGCTTCGCGGAGGACGACCGGGCCCGGTGATCGCCGTGCGGGCGGACATGGATGCCCTGCCAGTGACCGAGGAGACCGACCTCACATTCCGCTCAACCAAGCGGACAACCTACCTGGGACAGGAAGTCGGCGTCATGCATGCGTGCGGACACGACATCCATACCGCGGTGCAACTGGGGGTGGCATCGGTACTCAAGGCGCTGCAAGGAGAACTGCCCGGCACCGTGATGTTCCTGTTCCAGCCGGCTGAGGAGGGTCCACCGCCCGGCGAAGAAGGCGGCGCGGCGCTCATGCTGGACGAAGGCGTCTTCGACACGCTCCAGCCGGAGGCCATCTTCGGACTACACGCCAGCGCCCATCTCGACGTCGGACGGGCGGCCTATACGCCCGGCGGCGCGCTGGCCGCCGTCGACCAGTTCCGGATCACGATCCGGGGCCAACAGGCCCACGGCGCCGCTCCCCACCTGAGCATCGACCCGGTGGTCATGGCGTCGCAGGTGGTCACGGCGCTCCAGACGATCCGGTCACGCAACCTCTCGCCGCTGGCGCCCAGCGTGATCACGGTCGGCATGATCCGTGGAGGAACCCGGTTCAACATCATTCCGGGCGAGGTCGCGCTCGAAGGGACCGTCCGGACCTACGATCCGGCGGTGCAGGACACCGTCGAGCGACGGATGCGGGAGATCGTCGACGGCATCACCCAGGCCGGCGGCGGGTCGTTCGAGCTCGACTACGACCGGATCACTCCGGTCACCATCAACGACCTGGCGCTGACCTCACGGTCCGTACCCAGCCTGGTGGCGGCGCTCGGCGCCGATCAGGTATCGGAAGCCGACCCCTGGATGGCCGGAGAGGACTTCTCGCTGTTCGCCAACGAGGTGCCGGGGTTCTTCTACATGCTGGGCACCCTGGCGCCCGGCACCACCTCGGGCGACCATCACTCTCCGACGTTCCGAGCTGACGACACGGCGCTCCCGGTCGGGATGCGCACGATGGCCTACACCCTCTGGGACTACCTGGAACGCGGCGAGCAGTAGCCGCCTCACGACACGAAGCTGGCCGAGACACGCCGGACACCGGCGATGTTCGCCTCGACGCGACCTGGACCGTCGATCGGGACCAGCGGCACCGGGGCCCCTGGGATCACCACGCTGCCAGCGGCCAGGCCACGTCCCTCGGAAGACAGCGCCTCCAGCAGCCACGCGACCGACTGCAATGGCCCGCCCATGATCTCGGCGGCCGACGCCGACTCGGCTTCCTCCCCATCGACCGAGAGCGACATACGCTCGGTGTCCAGACCGAGGGTCTCGGCTGGCACCCCCTCAGCGCCGACGACCAGCCCGGCGTGGATGCCGCCGGAGCAGATCAGCTCCTGAGCCGACATCGCGCCAGCCCACGAGCGGAAATGATGGAGCTCGATGCCGACGCGAACGTCGCGGATCGCCTCCCGAAGCCGCGTCACCGGACGCTCGGCGCCCTCGAGGTCCTGGCCAATCGTGAGCACCAGTTCCGGCTCGACCGCGCATGATGCGAAATCGGCCACCGAGAGCGTGGCGCCGTCAGGGTGAAATCGGGAGCTGAAGATGGGCGCGAAGATCGGTTCGCTGAGACCCAGCTGATCTCGGATGGCCGGGCTCGTACAGCCCACCTTGTAGCCGGCTGGCGTCTCGCCCCTGGCGCGGCGCAGCGCGCACACCCGGGACTGGACGTCGTAGGCGTCAGCGAGGGTCAGCCCGCCGAGGTCGGGAGGGGCACCCGGCCAGCGGAGCTCGTCGAGCGCGTGAAGGAAGCCTGTAGCGAGTCGGTCGAGACGGCTCAGCGGCCGAGTTCCTCCATACGCGCCCCGGCGAGCACGTTGACCATCGAGTAGTTCCGCTCGTGACAGGCGAACTCGTAAATGACACCCGAGGTCACCCCGCGGGACAGATGGTCAGTCGTCATCGGCGCTGACGCGGTCCAGGGCTCGCTGAAGACCTCGGGGTCCTCCATCGTGAAGGTGTAGTCGATCGACTGCGGTCCCACCCGGGTAAACCGCTCGACCAGCTTCAGCGTCGACCGCGACTTGCGCCAGGGCGAGCTCCAGTACGCGTCGGGCCGGTCGACGAAGTTGACCGTTTCCACCACCAGGGTGTCGCCTTCCCAGCGCCCACGGGCCTCGCCGGTCCACTGCTCGATACCGGTCCGCGGCCGGTCGGTAATCGGGATCACGCGGAGCTCGTGATACATCTCGTGCAGCATCACCACTTCGCCCGGCGTCTGGAGGATCTGCAGGTTCATGTTGTATGGCTGTAGCGGCACCATGTTCGGCAGCCCGTCGGTGATGCACCGCTCGCCGGTATCCATGTCCGTCCAGCTGTGGAACGGTCCGACGCCGTAGCGCGCCACCTCGGTGTCGTAGTCGGACTTGGCGGCAGCATCGACCCACGGGATCCGACCGTTGGCAGGCTCGATGATGAGCGAGGTGCGGAGGGTGCCGGTGATCGCGGTGCCCGCGTCCAGCCAGACCTGGTTGTAGCCACCGACGCTGCCGGGCGCCGCCTTGCCGTCGTTCTCGGCCCGGGTCTCGATCGTCTGACGCTCCATGGCCGCTGCTTCCTCGGCGGTCAGCTCGGCCTTCTCGCCGAACCGCTCCGGCCGTTCGAGCGGGGTCAAGGTGGCCGAGGTCCAGACGCCCATCAGGTCCGGCTCGCCCCATGGCGTCATCGGTGTCGTCCAGCCGTTGCCGGACTGGGCCCAGGCGAGTGGCGCCAGGCCGAGGGTCACAACTGTCACGAGGACGCTGACGCGGCTGCGGTCACGCATGGTCTTGTTCCCTTCGGTGTTGATTCGACCCGCACAGGATAGCAGTTACTAGTCGTCCGGCGTGTCGCCAGGTGATTGACCGAGCTCCTCGACCAGCCCGACCAGCGCCGCCAGATCTCTCCGACCCCAATCACGACCGGCCAGCCCGTTGATGAGCTGCATGGTGACGGCCGCCGCCGGAGCCGCGGCGCCCTGCGCATGGGCCAGTCCCAGCGCCAGGTGCATGTCCTTGTGGTACAGGCGCGACTCGATACCGGCCTCGAAATCGCGGGCCGCCATCTTCGCGCCGAACGCATCCAAGACTCGGCTCGACGCCATCCCCGCCATCATCACCTGCCGGACCTGCTCGACGTCGAGTCCGCACTGGCGCGCGAGATTGAGCGCCTCGGCCGCGCCCTGAGCGTTGACCAGCAGCGCGAGCTGATGGCAGAGCTTGGTCGTCTGCCCCGCGCCCTGATCGCCCAGGTGCATCACCGTCGGACCCAGACAGGCCAGCAGCGGTCGGGCGCGCTCGAGCGCCACCGGGGGACCACCCACCATGATCGCAAGGGTGGCGTCCTGAGCCCCTTTCGGTCCCCCCGAGACCGGGGCGTCGAGCATGTCGACGTCGTGCTCGGCCAGCGCCGCGGCAATCTCGCGTGTCACGCCAGGGTCGATGGTGCTCATGTCGATCACGAGCGAACCGGGTCGAAGGCCGCTCCGGAGCCCGTCCTCACCGAGCACCACGCCCCGAACGTCCTCGGTGCTCGTCACCATGGTGAAGACCACGTCGCACACGGCGCCCAGCGCCGCCGGCGTCTCGCAGGCAGTGGCCCCTTCGGCCACCAGCGGGGCCGCCGATTCGGGGCGTCGCGACCACACCGCCATGGCGTGACCACCGCGCATCAGGTTGAGCGCCATCGGGCGCCCCATCGTGCCGAGACCGATGAATCCGAGCTGCATGACGACTCAGGCGTCCGGAAAACCTGGTGCGGCTCGGATCTCGGCGATCTGGGCCAGATGCCGCTGATGGTGCATCGGGATGTAGAGCAGCCACTGATAGGCGTCGAGGGCGCCATACATCGGCCGGTGATGATCCAGATGGTGCGCGCGGAGCGGAGCGTCGGTCGTGGTGGCGAACTCGAGCGACCGGGCACGTCGCCGGCTGAATTCCGCCAGGGCCTCGGCCCTGGCGACGCCCCCGGTAGGAACGGCGTGCCCCGGCGCATCACGACGCTCGCTCCGATCCTGCAGAGACTCGACGATCAGCGCGTCCTTCGCTCCGACTCCGTTGGCCCAGTCCTCGGATGCGGTCTGATCGAGGACCCGTTCGACCTGTCGCAGCAGGCTGGCCTCTACTCGACCGAGATGTTCGACGATCAGGCCGATCGACCACGCGTCGGTCGAGGACCGATAGTCCCACTGCACGTCGGTGAGCGGATCAATCACCGTCAGCAGGTCGTCACGAGTCCGCTCGAGAAGTTCCACCACGAACGCCCGCTCTTCGGCCGTCAGACGGGGATCGCTCCGGGGTGTCACGCGGCGCCCATCCCTCTTTTCTTCCAGTATCGAGCCAACCCCAGCCAGCACTGGTCGAGCGGGGCCGCCTGGCCATAGAGCGCGGCCGAGGTGTCGGTCATATATCGCTTCAGGTAGCTGAGCAGCCCATCGACGAAACGCTGCGTCTGCTCCTCGGGGCTCCCGCCTCCCTCGGCGATGCCGCGTGCCAGCTCGGCCATGCCGTCGAGATGCTCGACGAGGCTGGCCAGATGGGCGGCCGGCTCACCGTGCGCGCCGAAATGGGTCACGAACAAGGTGTCGGCCTGCCACCGTTCGATATCGGCGATGCTGGCCTTCCAGGTCTCGATATCGATATCAGGGGGCGGAGTGGGCGGCATCGCGAAGAGCTCTGAACCCGTGCGGATGCCCGCCGTGTCCCCGACGAACGCCACACCGCTCGCCCGGTCGAAGTAACAGACGTGGTGCGAGGCGTGTCCCGGCGTATAGAGCACCTCGAGCTGCCGATCTCCGGCCGTCACCGTTTCGCCACCGGCCAACGGATGCAGGTTCGCCTCGGGTACCGCGAGGAACTCGCCCCACAGCCGATCCATGTCGTCGCCATACAGACGGGTGGCGCTCGTGATCAGCTTGGTGGGATCGGCCATGTGCGGCGCGCCGCGCTCGTGCACGTACACCTGGATATGTGGATTCTCACGCAACAGACGCCCGGTGGCGCCGGCATGATCGAGATGGATGTGAGTCAGCAGCACCGTCCGCACGTCGGCGAGGCCGATGCCCTGCTCGCCGAGCGCGCCACGCAACGTCTCCAGACAGGTGGTCGGACCGGGATCGACGAGCGTCACCCCCGAGGCGCTCTGGATAACGCCGGTGGCGATGACTTGCGGCGAGCCCAAAAACATCAGATCGGCGCACGTGATACCGCGCGCAATGGTCTGCATAGCCGGGAAATCTTACTATGGGCGCTCCTGGTCGCCTGCTTGACGCTGCCGCAGCCTCCATAGTCTGATGGACGAAGACGGGCATGACGCGCCAGCCGACCAGTGACCACGGGGTTCTCGAGGAGACCCGGCTCAAGACCCGCAAGCC
>MDTE01168090.1_pt1 | contig 35531 bp, 39 predicted proteins | sample 811231 | NCBI WGS metagenome assembly MDTE01 (sample SAMN05326651, study PRJNA326480) | marine metagenome | isolation source: seawater | place: Indian Ocean: Red Sea | collected 2010
ACGTTGATAGGCTGGGTGTGGAAGTGCGGTAACGCATGTAGCTGACCAGTACTAATAGCTCAATTGGCTTGATTTATGCACTGAAAAAAATTTTTTTAATAATAGATATTGGCATTTTGATTAAAACTAGATGTTTTTTTAAAATTTAAAGATACTTTTCGAAAAAAAGTGCTTTATAAATATCATTTAATTATATTGTATATTTAATATAATGAAAAAAAAAAAACTTCTGAAGCTTCTTAAAAAATGCTTAATGCCACAAATAAGACCCAGGCAAATTTTCAATATTCAAGATATATGTGGACCATGTGAATGTACACCTAAATTTGAAATATATTAATTTTTAAAATGAAAAATTTAATTATTTTTGGATCAAATTCCCATGCCAAAGTTATTTTCTGGGAAGCCATTAAACTTAAAAAGTTTAAAATCTTAGGTTTTGTTGATGATAATAAAAAAAATGGACAAATTATTTTGTATCATAAAAAAAAAGCTTTCATTAATTTGGGATCTACCAAACAAGTAATATTAAAGTTAGCTAAAAAAAATTCTGTGTTTTATGGCATTATTGGAATTGGATCTAATATAATTAGAAAAAAAGTATTTAAAATTGTTAATAGTTTAAAAAAAGACTTTAATTGGACTAATATAGTTTCTAACTCAGCAATAATTGATAAGGACGTTTTAATAGACAAAGGTTCCTTTGTAAGTTCAGGTGTTATTATTAAGAATGGAACAATAATAAAAAAACAATGCCTTATTAACACGTCTTCCTCAATAGATCATGACAACATTTTTAACGACTATAGTAGCTGTGGCCCTGGAACTATAACAGGAGGCAATGTTAAGATTGGCGAACAATCACATATTGGAATAGGATCTATAATAAAAGAAAATGTTATAGTTGAAAGAAACGTTGTTATAGGCGGAAATTCTTTTGTTAACAAAAACTGTAAAAAAAATGAAACATATTTTGGATCACCAGCCAAAAAAAAAATTAGTCACTAATAAAATGTATCAAATTAGGTAAATGAAAAAAATAAAAGTTATAGCTGAAATCGGTGTTAATCATAATGGAAAGATTTCATTTGCTAAAAAACTTATAGATCAAGCTTCCTTAGCAAAAGCTGATTTTGTGAAATTTCAAATCTATAAGCCAGAATATTTAACCACTAAAAATTCTAAGAAGGCAAAATATCAATCAAAAAATTTAAAAAATAGTATTTCCCAACTACAGATGCTTAAAAATTACGAGTTAAATGATAATCAACTTAATTTGCTTGTAAAATATTGTAAAAAAAAAAAAATTGAATTCCTAGCCTCCTGCTTTGACTTGGATAGTCTTAAAAAATACCTAAAATATAAGCCTCGCTATATTAAAATTCCCTCGGGCGAGATAACTAATCATCAACTTTTAAAATTTATTGGAAAAAAAAGAAAGAAAGTAATTTTGTCCACCGGAATGTCCACTATGAAAGAGGTAAAAAATGCCGTAGATTTAATTGTTAAAAATGGGACAAGAAAAAAAAATATTTCTGTTCTACAGTGCGAAAGTGATTACCCAGCTAGCTTAAAAAATGCAAATTTAAACTGTCTAAAATCTTTCAAAAAAAATTTTAAAACTAATATTGGTTTTTCTGACCATACAATAGGTAATACGGCATCCATCATAGCTGTTGCACTAGGTGCTGAATTGATTGAAAAACATATTACATTAAATAAAAAGATGAAAGGACCAGATCATCAAGCAAGTATGGAGTTTAATGAATTTAAAAAATTTGTAGAGATAATAAAAAAAGTTCCTTTGATTTTAGGAAAAAAAAAATAAAATGCCTAGTAAAAATGAACTTAAAAACCTTAGATATGTTAGAAAGAGCATTTATGCAAAAAAATTTATTAGTAAAGGTAATAAATTTTCAAAGCAAAATATAATTGCAAAACGCCCATATGTAGGCGGAATACCAGCAAATGAAATAGAAAAAATATTCGGCAAAGTATCAAAAAAAAATTTTAAGATCGATGAACAAATTAAATTATAAAGAAAAAAGAAAAATTTGTATAATTTCAACCAATCGAGCAGACTATGGGCATTTAAAAAATCTTGTAAATAAAATAAGATTTAACAAAAAACTACAACTCCAATTTGTAGTTACAGGCTCCCACTTAATTAAAAAATATGGCTATACAATTAATGAAATATTAAAGGATCGAATTCCTATTAAAAATAAGATTAAAGTAGATATTTTTGAAAAAGATCAAACTAATAGAATACTAAAATTAAATTCTAAGGCACTGCTAAAATTTGATAAATGCTTTTCTAAATTAAAACCTGATATTATTCTGATTTTAGGGGATAGGTATGAACTTTTGCCTATTGCAGAGGCGGCTTTATTCAAAAATATACCAGTTGCTCATCTTCATGGTGGTGAAATTACCAAAGGAGTTTTTGATGAACAAATTAGACATTCAATCACTAAATTATCAGATATTCATTTTGTCGCAAATAGAGCTTTTGAAAAAAATGTAAAGAGATTAGGTGAAAAAAAAACCAATATTTATTGTGTAGGATCTTTAGGATGTGAACTTATAAATGAGATAAATTTAAAAAACAAAACTCAACTAGAAAAAAGCCTGAATATAAAATTCTTAAAAAAAAATATTTTAGTTACAATTCATCCAGAGAGCAATAGGAGTAAAACTAAATTAATGGTTACAAATTTGTTTGAGGTGCTCAAAAAGCTAACGAAAACTGGTATATTCTTTACAAGTACCAATTCTGATCTAAACGAGGACATAATAAATATTAAAATACAAAAATTTATAAAAACAAATAAAAATTCATTATTAATCAAAAGTCTCGGAAAAACAAATTACCTTTCAATGATGAAATCAGTCGACGTGATAATAGGCAATTCTTCTAGTGGATTTATTGAAGCGCCTATGCTGAAAATTCCAGTAATCAATATTGGTGATCGCCAGGGCGGAAGACCTATAGACAAAAATATTATCATGACTAAAATTCATCAAAAAGATATAAAAAATTCAATTAAGAAAATTTATACCACCAATTTTAAAAAAAAATTAAAAACTGTGAAAAAATATTATTTCAAACAAAACACATCGAATAAAATAATCAAAATATTAATTGAAAAAAATCTCAAAAATCTAAAAATTAAAAAATTTAATTAGAATGAGAAAAAAAGTACTTTGCATAATTCCAGCTAGAAAAGGGTCAGTCGGTTTACGCAATAAAAACTTAAAAATATTTGCGGGCAAACCTTTAATTCAATGGACCATTGACAGCGCCCTTAAGTCAAAATTAATTTCCAAAATTTGTTTATCAACAGATAGTGAGGAAATAATTGAGCTGGTTAAAAAAAAATATAAAAAAAAAATAGAAATTCCTTTTAAAAGACCAAAAAAAATTTCAAGAAATAATTCGTTAATTTCTGATGCAATAATTTACAGTTTAAATTATTATAAAAAAAAAGATGAGCATTTTGATTATATATTATTATTAGAGCCAACATCTCCTATTAGATTTAAAAGTGATATAGATACTGCTATATCTAAGTTGACAAAAAAAGAAAAAAAATTTAATAGTCTTGTTTCATTAGGTGAAGTTAAAATATCCCCATATATATATAAAATAATCGATAATAATAAAATTGTTAATTTTATAAAAAATAATAAAAAAAATTTAAATAGACAAAATTTTAAAAAAGTTTATTTCCCTTATGGGATTATTTATTTATCAAAAGTAAGAAATTACATTAAACATAAAACATTTTATTCAAATAAAACCATGTTCTATAAAATTAAACCAATTCAATGCTTTGAAATTGATGATATTTATGATTTTTACTGTGCGGAAACAATTTTTAAAAAATTAATTAAATCATGAAATTTCTTATAATAGGTCTAGGGTCAATGGGTAAAAGAAGAATAAGATGCTTAAATGTGTTAAATCAAAAAAAAATTGCAGGGTTTGATATTCGCAAAGACAGAAGAATAGAAGCAAAAAAAATTTACAAAATTCAAACTTATGAAAAAATAGATATAGCTCTCAGAGAATTTAAGCCTAATGCAATAATTATTTCCACATCTCCAAAGTTTCATATGAAGTACGCTTATATTTCTTTAAGATACAACATTCCATGTTTTATAGAAGCTTCAGTATGCAATCTTAAAAAAATTGAAAAACTTTATAAAAAAAATTTAAAAAAAAAAGTTTTAATTGCCCCTTCATGTACTATGATTTTTAATGATGGAATTGAAAAAATTAAAAATGCGATAGATAAAAAATTAATTGGAAAGGTTAATTATATTAATTATCATGTAGGACAATATTTACCAGACTGGCACCCTTGGGAAAAAAAAGGACATTATGTTTGGGACAAGGATAGCAACGGATGTAAAGAGCTAATACCGTTTGAGCTGACATGGTTGCATAATGTTTTTGGAAAAATAGATTATTTAAATTCTCTAAATTTTAAGTTGTCAGATTTAAAAATAAATTTTAATGATTTATCGAGGTTCAGTATTATGTTAAATAAAAAAATATTGGCCGATATAACTATAGAAGTATTGTCAAGACCACTACCAACTAGAGAATTAACAATCTTAGGCTCAAAAGGAAAAATAATTTTAAGCACAGATCAACAATTATTTAAATATACAAATTTAAAATCAAAAAATTACAAGTCATTCCCAATAAATACAGGCAAAATTATAAAGGGTTACATAAACTCTGAAAAACCTTATATTAAAGAGGTAAAATCTTTTATCAAAGCAATAAAAAAACCGCATAAAAATAAATTTCCAAATGACCTTAAAAAAGACATTATGATATTAAAAATAATGAAAAAAATAATTAATAAATGAAAAAAATTTTTATAACTGGTGCAGAAGGTTTTATAGGCTCACATTTAGTTGAGTTTTTAGTAAATAAAAATTTTAAAGTAAAAGCTTTAGTCCAATACAATTCTTTTAATTCATGGGGCTGGTTGGATAATCTTGAAAAAAAAATAAAAAAAAAAATAGATGTTGTTCTCGGTGATGTTAGAGACTTAGATGAAATGTTGATACATACAAAAAATCAAGATGCGATAATTCATTTAGCTGCATTGATTGGAATACCTTATTCTTATATTTCACAAAAAAATTATATCGAAACAAATACAATAGGGACATTAAATATAATGCAAGCAGCAAAAAAAAATAAAATTAAAAAAATTATACATACTTCAACAATTGAGGTTTATGGTACAGCAGAATATGTCCCAATTGATGAAAGGCATCCAATTAAAGCTCAATCTCCATATTCAGCATCAAAGATTTCAGCAGATCAGGTTGCAATATCTTTTAATAAATCTTTCAATTTACCTGTGACTATTTTAAGACCATTTAACACATTCGGTCCTAGACAATCGAATAGAGCAATAATACCAACAATTATGTCTCAGATTTTGACTAATAACCCTATTGTAAAGTTAGGAAATACTAAGCCAAAAAGAGATTTTAGTTACATAGATGATACAATAAAAGGATTCTATTTAGCCTTAATAAGCAAAAATAAAAATATTTATGGAGAAACAATTAATTTAGGTTCAGGATATGATATATCCATAAGCGAGCTATTCCAAATGATACAAAAAATAGCTGGTAAAAAAGTTTATTTAAAGATTGAAAACAAAAGAAAAAGAGCCTTAAAGTCAGAAGTTTATAGATTAAAGGCTAGCAATAAAAAAGCTAAAAAATTATTAAATTGGATTCCTAAATATCATGGTAAGAAAGGATTATATAAGGCTTTAGTTTTAACTTTTAAATGGTTAAAAAACAACAGAAATGACAACAAAAGCTCAACATATAATATTTAAAATTGAAAGAAATTAATTTAGTAAAAGAATTTAAAAAAAAATTCAGCACAAAAGTAAATCTTAAAAGTTTAAATTTGCCTGTAATATTTTCTCAAGACAAGAAAAACGTATTAAAGGCTTTAAATGAAAAAGAAATTTCAACTTATGGAAAATACTCAAAAATATTTGAAAAAGAACTATCAAAATACTTAAAGTCTAAACATGTAATTTCTTTAATAAATGGTTCGTCAGCATTACAAATTGCAATGTTAGCAGCTGGCATTAATAAAAAACATGAAGTGTTAATGCCATCCTTTAATTATATTGCTGGAGCAAATGCTGTAAGTAAATGTGGTGCTACCCCTCATTTCATTGATATAGAGGAAAATACACTTGGAATATGCCCTGCTAAATTAGAAAAATATCTCTTAGACAATACAGTAAAAATTAATGGCCTCACAGTTAATCAGAAAACTAAAAGGAATATAAAAGCAATTTTAATTTTATACACGTTTGGTCACCCCCCAAAGATTCAACAGATTAAAAAAATTGCAAAAAAATTTAATTTGATGATTATAGAAGATGCAGCTGAAGCACTTGGTAGTTTTTATAAAGGCAAACACGCTGGCACATTTGGAGATTTAGGAATTTTAAGCTTTAATGGTAATAAAATAATTTCAACTGGAGGTGGAGGAGCAATTATAACAAAATCAAATCTAATTGCTAAAAGAGTCAGAAAACTTACAAACAACGGAAAAAAAAATCATAGATGGAAATTTATTTTTGATGAAAAAGGATTTAACTATAGACTTCCAAGCATTAATGCTAGCTTAGGAATATCTCAATTAAAAAATTTACCAAAGTTAATAAAAAGAAACAGAAATTTGTATTTAAGCTATAGATTTTTTTTTAAAAAATATAAGAATATTTTTTTATTTAAAGAGCCAAATAATTGTAAAAGTAATTATTGGCTACAAACGATAATATTAGATAAAAAATTAGTTAAAATCAGGAATAAGATTATAAATCAAATGATAAATTCTGGAATTGAAGCTAGAGCACCTTGGCAATTATTATCTGAAACTAAGATGTATAAAAATTGTCCTAAGATGAGTCTTAATATTTCTAAAAATATGTTCAACAGAATTATCAACTTGCCTAGTAGGATAATTTAGATAATATTTTTATGATGTTATTTGATAAAAATTGGAAAAAGTTGTTAATCAGTCAAAATTCAACGATCAAGCAGTGTTTGATAAAACTTAATAAGTTAGGTTCACAAATTTTATTTGTTTGCTCAAAAAAAAATGAATTAAAAGGAACTATAACTGATGGGGATATTAGAAGAGGTTTAATTAATGGCTTTAATTTGAATACGAATATTTTAAAGGTATGTAACAATAAACCATTTTCTGTGAACAAAAGTATAAATTTAGAAAAATTTAAAAAACTAATCAGCGAGTATAGAATTCGTAACATACCTATATTGAATAAAAAAAATGTTTTAATAGGAGCTTACAGCTCAGAGCAAAATATAGATTTTAGAAAAATAGATAACGATATAATAATTATGGCGGGTGGAAAAGGTCAAAGATTAAGACCTATCACTAAAAAAATTCCTAAACCTATGGTTAATGTAAATGGCAGACCGATTTTAGAAAAATTAATTTTAAATTGTAAAGATGCTGGATTTTATAATTTTTATTTAAGTGTAAATTATCTCAAAAATTTTATAAAAGGATATTTTAAAAATGGATTAAAACTAGGAATTAAAATAAATTATGTAAATGAAAAAAAACCCTTGGGTACTGTAGGATCAATTAGTTTAATTAAAAAAAAGATTCTAGAGAAAAAAAGACCTATTATAGTCATAAATGGGGATATTATAGCAAATTTTGATCTGAATGAGATTTTATTTTTTCATAATAAAAATAAAAATGATTTAACAATTATTTCAAGTCATTTTGATTTTCAAAATCCTTATGGTGTTATTAGAACAAATAAAAATAAATTAATTTCTATTAGAGAAAAGCCAATTTATAGTTCAGAAATATTAGCAGGTATATATGTTTTAGATTATAGATTAGTAAAATTAATACCTTTTAATAAGCCATTTGATATGACAGACTTAATAAATTTGCTTTTAAAAAAGAAAAAAAAAATTGGAAATTATAAAATGGATAAATACTGGCATGAAGTTGGCAACATCAGTCAATATAATGATGTGATAAATTTTTTTAATTAGTTGTAATATATTTAAAGATTATTTTATGAACAAAGGTCAAAAACTCCTAAAAAAAGCGAAAAAAATCATACCTGGAGGTAACCAGTTACTATCAAAAAGAAGCGAAATTTTCTTGCCTGGTATTTGGCCTAACTATTACAACAAAGCTAAAGGATGCAAAATCTGGGATTTAGAAAATAAAGCTTATTATGATTTTGCTGGAATGGGAGTAACCGCATGTGTTTTAGGTTACTCTTACGACGACATTAATTCAGCAATCATTGATGGTTTAAAAAAAGGATCTATGTCAACATTAAATGCTACAGAAGAGTTTGAACTAGCAAAAAAATTTTTACAAATTCATCCTTGGGCTGGAATGGCAAAATTTTGTAAATCAGGTGGTGAGGCATGTATGGTCGCAATAAGAATTGCTAGGGCATATACTAAAAAGCAAAATATTGCATTTTGTGGTTATCATGGTTGGCACGATTGGTATCTTGCAGCAAATTTAAAAAATTCACAAAATCTGGATAATCAATTATTACCTGGTTTAAAAACAGGTGGAGTTTCAAATTCATTTAAAGCATCTATAAAACCCTTTATGTATAATAATTTGGACTCTTTAAAAAAACTTTTCAAAAATAAAAATAACAATATTGGAATTATTATAATGGAGCCGATGAGGTCAGAAAAACCTAAATCAAATTTTCTGCAGGAAGTAAAAAAAATAGCAAAAAAAAATAATTCAATACTAATTTTTGACGAAATTACCTCTGGTTTTAAAGATAATTATGGTGGGCTTCACCTAAAATTTAAAGTAAATCCTGACATGGCTATTTTTGGAAAGTCAATTGGAAATGGTTATCCAATTTCTGCTATAATTGGAAAAAAAAAATAATGCAAAAATCGCAAGAAACATTTATTAGTTCGACAATGTGGACTGATAGACTTGGATTTATTGCTGGTTTAAAAACTTTAGAAAAATTAAAAGAATTAAAAGTAAACAAAATAATTTCTAATTACGGAAAAATAATTAAAAATGGATGGAAAAAGATAGCAAAAAAAAATAATTTAGAAATTATAATTAACGGAATTGATGCTATTCCAAGTTTTAAATTTAACCATAAAGATCATTTGAAGATATCAACATATTATACTCAAGAAATGTTAAATGAAGGTTTTCTTGCAGGCACTACTGTTGCGACAACTTACGCCTATAATCACAAAATTATTAATAAGTATTTGAAAAAAACAGATAAAGTATTTGCTAGGATTAAATATCACTTAGAAAACAAATCATTAGTTCTGAAAGGAAAAGTAAAACATACAACTTTTAAAAGACTTAATTCTTAAAAAGATAAATTTTTAATGACAATAAATAACACAAATAAAATAAGTATTAAAAAATTTAAATTAGAATATATTAAAACTAGTAATTATTTAAATTGGCTAAAAAATAAAGTGATCACTAAAAATTTGTATCGACCAGAGTTATTGAGACCTTTTTCTGAAAAATCAATACATAAATACGTAAAAAATTTAAAATTAAGTAAAAATGATTTTTTCTTTTCAATATTCCTTAATAAGGAGATGATAGGAACTGTGAAAGTTGGTCATATAGATTGGTATTCCAAAACTGGAGATATAGGAATCATGATTGGTGAAAAAAAATATTGGGGCAAGGGTTATGGCACTATTTCAATTAAAAAAATTGAAAAATTTTGCAAAAAAAATCTAAAACTCAGAAAAATTTACTCAGGCACACCTGCTAACAACATTGGAATGAAAAAAGTATTTTTACAAAATGGATTTAAGATCGAAGGTGTTAGAAAAAAACACTTATTAATTTTAAATCGTTATTATGACCAAATTTTATTTGGAAAAATTATTTAGATACATTATGATTTTATTTAATACATTAATTTATAACTAAATCTTATTAACTTTGCAGCTAAATATAAAAAAATATTTTAAAAGAAAATATCTATTAAATGATATTCTTAAGATAGTTGGTAAAAAAAAATTTACAACATTACTTTTTTTTACGACAATAATATCTATTCTTGAGGTATTTGGAACTATTTCAATTTATCCATTTTTAGAGATAGCGTCAAACGAAGAAGCAATTTTTACTAATAGGTATTACAAAAAAATTTATGAATATTTTAACTTTTCAGATTATAAGTCTTTTGTGGTTTATTCTGGTTTTTGTATATTTTTATTCTTTTTTTTATCAACAATCATTTCAGTTTTTATAAATTATAGAATAATTCATGAAACACAAAAAGTTGGAACGGAAACTTCAGATAAAATTTTATCTTATCTTATAAATTCAAAAAAAATGATTGAATTTATGGTTAATTCACCAACGCTAATAAGAAATATTTCCCAAGATACAATGAGATTTTCTTCCATGACATTTTCTTATTTAAGTTTATATTCTAAAATTTTAGTTCTAGTTCTATTTTTTAGTATATTAGCTTATACAAATCTTGTTATTACTATTGGATCGTTAATATTTTTTACTCTAACGTATGTTATTATTTATAGAATTGTTAATTTAAGATTAAAATACAATGGTCATTTAATTACCCTTGCCCAAAAAAATAGAATTGAAATAATTACTGATATTGTTTCTGGAATAAGAGAGTTTACATTATTTAACTTAAAAGATTATTTTATTAAAAAATTCACAGATGAAAGTAAAAAATTTTCAAATGCGTATGGTGAAAATTCAGCTTTAACACATTTACCAAAAAGTGTGATTGAACTTTTTTTATTCACAATAATCATAATATCTACGATGTATATATTTACTTATAAAAATCTTGATGTTAAAACATTGATCCCTACCATTGGATTATATCTTGTAATATTTTTAAGGGCTCTTCCAGCATTTCAACAATTATATGCAAACTTAACAAATATTAAATCTAATTATAGTGGAATTATTCAAATAAAAAAGTTAATTACAAACTTAAATGAATTAAACAAACAATATAAACCAAAAATAAAAACAAATATAAAAAAATCAATTAAATTAAAAAATATAAGCTTTGGTTATTCTGAAAAATTAGTGATCAAAAATTTAAATTTGACTATTAAAAAAGGTGACAAAATAGCAATAATGGGCAAGACTGGAGCAGGCAAGAGTACACTTATAAATATTATTTTAGGATTCTTAAAACCTGACAAAGGCAAATATATAATTGATGATAATATTGAAATATGGCCTTTAAGAGAGTCATATCAAAATTTTACATTCGTACCACAAAATATATACTTGATGAACGATACTATTAAAAAAAATATAGTTTTTTCACAATTAGGAAAAGAGATTGATCAACAAAAAATTAATAAAGTTTTATTAATTAGTAATCTAAATAGTTTAATTAAAAAAAATATAAGAGGAATAAATAAAAAAGTAGGAGAAAGAGGGGCCTTTTTATCTGGAGGCCAAATTCAAAGACTTGGTATAGCACGGGCTCTATATTCTGATAAAGAATTTATAATATTTGATGAGTCGACTAGTTCACTAGATATTGGTACAGAAAAAAAAATCATTAATAGAATATTTAAATATTATGCAAATAAAACTATTATATTTATTACTCACAAAAAAAGTTTTTTAAAAAATTTTACAAAAGTCTATAACTTAAAAAATGGAAAATTAATTAAATCTATAATTTGATTAATTTTTACTTGAATTAAGACTCTAGATTTTTTTTTAGAAAATGCCTTGTAAACAAACTTTTTTTTTATCAAAAGTTTTATTAAGTGCTTAAGCTCATCTACACTCCACACAGAGAAACCATATATCTTATAGAATAAAATAATACATTTATCAATTAGATAAGATTTAATTAATTGTAAAACGAGTTTTGTTTCTTACTAATATAAATTATTACGCTTACACACATCTATTTTGATTGGTTACCTTGCTTAAAAGGTGTGCTCTATAGACATCGCAGTACTACTTATGTGACTAACAAATGCAAAAAAACCACCATAGTTACTATTCATCAACAAATAGTGTGGTTCATCTTTCTCAATACTAGCGTCCGTTAATGAAATAATTTCCCTTAGGGATAACGATTGTGGTACATCTTCCAATCGTTGATAAGTTACCGCACATTCAGAAATATTTAAAGAAGTTGGGCTGTATAACTTAAACTTCATTTGTATTGGAGAAGAAATTGGAGGATAAATTTCACTATAACTAGTTATCTCAAGTGTAGGCGAATATTTTAGATTAAAAGGGAACCAATGAGTATGCTTTGGGGGCCTTTCTTTGTGCACTACGCCAAGACAAGATCTAAAAGGAACTGAGCTAGTTTTATCAAAAAAACCTGATATTGATGTATGTATTCTTGAAGGAAGATCAAGGTTTTGTTCTGTAAATATAAAACTATTTACGCCATCGAGGTTATAATAACCACCATTCTCAAGAAGAGTTTTATCACCTTTACCAGTGCTAACGAAAATTCTAGCATTTTCTGGATACCCCGGATCAATCTCCAAAATAGGCTTATGTGCTTTTTGCATTATAGAGGGGATTTTTGTGTAACCAACACCACCTTTCACAAAGTTTGTACCTATAGACTCATAATCTATATCAGAATGGGTAACCTGCATTTCACCAGTTGCAGATGTTTCAATTAAGAGTAATCTTGGAAAAGATGAAAGCGACTCAAACGCCACACGGAACCAAGCTTTCCCAGGTTTTAATTTTTCTAAAAAATCTTTCAAAATATCATTGAGTTGAAATTTATATGTTTCAAACGGCCTCAATTTGGGCATTTTGTGTTCAATTAATATATTTTCTTGGTTTGTTTGTGTGACTATAAGTTTGAAGTATTGCGATGGAAGTAACGAATGGCCATTGTGAAAAACAGCAAAAAACTTGTTATGTGATATCCTATTAGTGTCTGAAACAAACCAACAAGTTTCTCGGGCGTTTAAATGTGCTTTTTTGTCCTCCAATTCAATCAAAGAATGATCTCGTGAATAGTTGTGAATTACAGATACACTATTATCAGTTTCATAAAATGCCATCACAGCAGCATAAGGAATTCTCAAATTATGATTTGAAAAAAACTCAAGCTCAACAGAACATTCAAATGAAGAGTTAAATATAAAATTTAGAACGTTAGCATTATTGAATTCAATTTTTTCTCTACTAATTAAATCACCATCAATTTTTCTTCTCGTTATTAATCCATTGACCTCAAGGAAATTTTTTTCCTTGAAATAGTTCATAACGCTGATAGTTGTTTTCACATCTTTAGGGCAATAAAAAATTCCAGAGGACCTAAATATATATCCAAAGTTAGCTTTAAAATTATCTTTTTGATTGATGAAACTAGATTTAATATTCATTTCTCTTCGTTCTAATTTTAAAAGAACCCTTAGGTATCTCAGCCAAAAAAATTGTATAACACATTAAATAATTACTTAAAAAAAATTTCATTAGTTTCTTAATCATTAAAAATGTCTCTTTACAAGAAAAATATTGTTATATAATTATACACAAATGTTTGAAAAAAAAAAACTTTATTATCTGATTTATGAAATTGAATATAGAGATTTTCTTCCAAGATTACTAATTTCTCTATCATTAGCACGGGAAAATAATTATGTTTTTTTGATAACATTTAACAAATTTAGGAAAATTTATAATTTTTTACCAAAAGGTGTTGTTTTATTTCATAACCTAAGTGTGGCAAAAAAAAATATATATGAAAAAGTTTTAACAAAACATAAAGGTGTTTTTTTTCATGAGGAGCCATTCCAAGTGTATGAAGACTATATAAAACCATCAGTAGTCTATGACAAAGACTTATTAAACAAAATGGAATTTGTAAGTTGCCTTTCACAATTGTACAAAAAAAAAATTGATAACTTTTGTGAAAAAAAAGCCAAAACCATAGTACATGGATATCCAAAAATGGATTTATCTAGTTCAAAATATGAATATTTATTTAAAGCAAATGTTAAAAAAATTAAAAAACAATACAAGAATATAATTTTTGTACCTTCAAATTTTGGTTTTGTAACATACAAAATAATGAATAAAGATAAATATTGGTATGATAAAAAAATAGATAGATTTCAAAATAGCATAAACAAGAAAACACTACCAGAGTATAAAACACATCACATAAAAATTAATAAACATAAAAATCAAGTATTAAAAAAATATATTTTTGCAATAAATAATTTATCTAAGACTTTTCATAATTACACATTTGTAATTAGACCACATCCAGGTGATCATCCTTTATTTTGGCAAAAGATTTTTAAGAGAAAAAATATCAAAGTAATTTTTGAATATGATGTAAAAACATGGATACATAGCTCAATATTATCAATTAATCATTGGTGTACTTCTTCAATTGAAACTTATTTCCAAAATAAAAATGCAATATGTTATTTACCTCATTTTAATAAAAATTTAGATACCAATTTCTACTCGAACATTTATGATAAAGCATTTAATTTCAAGAGTTTAAAAAATATTATACGAAAAAGATTATTAAAAAGAAAAAAATTTCAAAAAGGTTTATTAAAAAAATATATTAAACACACAGATAATTCATCAATTGATTTGATAGCAAGAGATCTTAATAAAATTAAGATATCAAAAAATAATTTGTTATATCCAAGATTTTTATTTTTTTTCTTGAATTTATCAACATTTTTCCTGAATTTTTTAAAAACATCTGATCAAAAAACTAAAGAAAAATTCAAGTGGCCAAATAAGTCATTTGTATTCTTTAAAAAGATCCTTAAAAAAAAAAAATATTCGGGCCAAAACATAGCAAAAATTGGTTCTGAAATTTATCTAATAAAATAACAATTTTAAAATATTCATTAATTGAATAAAATTGTAAACTATTTTAAATACAAATTACACATATGATATTAATAACAGGAAGTTGTGGCTTTATAGGATATCACCTTACTGAATTTTATTTAAATAAGGGTTTCAAAGTTATAGGTGTTGACAATCTAAATAATTATTATGATGTTATTTTCAAAAAAAAACGACTTACTTTATTAAAAAAAAAGAAAAATTTTAAGTTTATAAAAATTGATCTAAAAAAAAAAAATCATATAAAAAATTAAATAACTATAAAAATAAAATTAAATTTATTTTTCATTTAGCAGGTCAGGCAGGAGTAAGGTATTCACTCAAAAATCCAGCGTCCTATGCTAAAAATAATATCGAAGCTTTTTTATATTTATTAGAAAATTTTAAAAAATCAAAAAAATTAAAATCAATTTTTTATGCCAGCTCTTCTTCAGTTTATGGACAAAAAAAAATTAATTCAAAAGAGAATATGATCTCAGTTTATGCAGTTTCAAAAAAAACTTTAGAACACCTATCCGATGTTTATAATCATTTGTATGGAATGAATTTCGTAGGAATGAGGTTTTTTACTGTTTACGGACCTCATGGTAGACCAGATATGTCTGTATATAAATTCTTCAAAAGAGCTTATCAAAATAAGTCAATCGAGATTTATAACTATGGAAACCATCAACGTTCCTTTACCTACATTGATGATTTAATCTATAATATAGATAGAGCATTAAATTTTTACAAAAATAAGAAAACTTACTCCAAAATTCACAATATTGGTAATCCAAGATCTATCAAATTAAATTATTTAGTCAGACTTATTCAAACTATTACCAAACGGAAAATTAAAAAAAAATATTTACCTTTACAGACTGGAGATGTAGTAAAAACCATATCTAATATAGATAAAGAAAAAACTTTGCTTGGTTTTAAATTTCAAACAAATATAGAAAAAGGATTAAAAAAATTTAATTCATGGTATTTAAACTATCACAATTTATTATAAAATTTGTATAAATCAAAATCACTCATGTAGTATTCTAATACAAAATTTTTAATTTCATAAGAATTCAAATTTTCAGAATATTTACTTTCAAATATTTTATTATCCTTCGATACAAAAAGATTATAAAGACTTATCATATTTTTTTTTATAATTTTAGGGAAAAATTTTGAATATTTATTTTGTGGTAAAGGATTATAGATTATCTTAGGTGAAATGTTTTGTTTTTTGATTTTATTAAAATAGATACCATGTTTTTTATTTATGTGCTCAGTAAGTTTATCCAAGTTATTGATTGTATAAATATTTTTAACAATCTTTTCTTTTTTAAAAAAAATATAATCAGATTGTTTTTTAAAAGATGTTAAAGATATATCTTCATTAAATTTACTAGAGTTTAAATCTGAAATAATTTTTTTTAGAAAATAATCCATTTCATTAACATTAATATTTGCCAAATTAATATTTTTTTCTCCAAAGTATTGAATTAAAGATGACTTAAATCTACTCCATGGTTCACGAATAGAAGTATATAACTCAAAATTTTTTATTTCTTTAAAAAGTTCTGGATAATAATTATTCAATTCATCCAATGTAAGATGCGAATATTTTAATTTTTGTCTAATAATTTTAGTTTTTTCTAAAAATGCTGGATATACATATTTTTTTTTATGAAAAAAATAAACGTCTTTTTCTAAGTTTTCTTCTTTTAATGATTTTTTTATGGAGGTACCCCCAGTTTTAGGTATATGAATAACAGAAAATTTTTTTTTAAAATTAACAATCATGAGTAAAAAAAAGACAATTTATTTTCATATTGGTAATCATAAAACAGGTACTAGTTCATTACAGCTTTTCTTTAAAAAAAAATCAAACTATTTTTTAAAACATAATCTATTATATCCAATAGAAAAACAATCAACAAATCATCATAATGTTTCGTGGCAAGCTATTAAACATTTTTATTTTAATAAAAACGGACAATCAATTGAAAAATTATTGAACATAATTAAGAAAAATAGAAATCTTAATGTACTAATAAGTTCAGAAAATTTCGAAAACTTAAAATTTTCAAAAAAATTTAAGGTTTTTTTATTAACTCTTAAAAAAACTCATAACTTTAAAATAATTTGGTCTGTTAGAGAGCAATTTTCCTATGCATTATCACTTTTAACGATGCTTATTAACAAAGGGGCATACTTAAAAAATTTTGATATGTTTTTCAAAAAAATTTTAAAAGATGGCGTATTTATTTTTAAACCTTATATTTTTTGGTTTGATTATTACAAACAATATAAACTAATCAAAAATATTTTTGGTGTAAATAAAAATGACATTTTTCTAATAATATATTCAAAAAATTCAAATGTTTTTGAAAATTTTTGTAGAGTTTTATCAATCAATTTAAGAGTTAAAAAAAAATTAATTGAAAAAAATACATCAAAACTGTTGTTTCAGAATAAAAAAAATTTAAAAAATTGGCTTAAAGATAGATTAGGTTATAAAAAGAATTTTTTTACAAAAGATTTGTTACAAGAAAATTCAGACTTTTTAATTAACAAAAAAAAGACTATTTTTTTCTCAAAAGATGCAATTTTATACAATAGATCAAAGCTTGTAAAACATTTTAAAAAAAGTAATCTAAAACTTTTCAAAACTTTCAGTGTTAGTAAAAAAAAAATAAAAAATTTTTATGTTACAAGTTAATATTTTACAAAATTACTCTCAAAAATTTTATCAAAAAGAGCCTTATCCAAATTTTCAAATTGAAAATTGTTTACCTGATAAAATATACAACACATTGGATAAAGAATATCAAATATTTGAAAATTTTTTTGAAAAACACAAATCTTTTACACAAAATAACGTAAGACTTCAAATCTCTGCTAGTGAATTCTTTAAATTAAAGATATTTAATAAATCTTTATGGCATGATTTTATCCTTTACCATACGTCAGAAGAATTTTTAAAAAATATAATTGATATTTTTTATGATGATTTAATAACTTATTTTCCAAAAATTTCGTTTTCACCAAAAGATTTATCTAATTTTGGTTTAAGAAATAGCGATAATAACTTGAAAAAAAATTTTGTTTTAGATTGTCAACCGGGAATAAATACGAAAGTTAAATACAAAAAATCTGTGAGAGGAGCCCATATTGATAATCCTCACGAATTAATTGGTGGTTTATTTTATTTTAGACATGTTAATGACAACGCTGGTGGTGACCTTAATATTTTTAAATCAAATAGAAAAATATATTTTCATCAAAAAGCTGAAGTATATAATACAGAGGATATCGAGTTATACAAAACCGTGAAATATCATCCAAATAATGTGTTCTTTTTTATAAATTCTCCAATTTCAATTCATTCTGTAACTGAGCGGGATACAGGAGAGTTTATGAGACGCCTAACAAATATAATTGTTGAGCGATATATAGATGGTTATAATTTTAAATTACCAAGAAAAGTAAATATATTTAAAAAAATTTTAAATATTTTTACAAATAATCAAGTTGGTTCTTAATAGATTTTTCAATATAGTTTTTAATACCAAAATTTTTAATAGCTTTTAAATTTGAGTAAGGTCTTCTATTAAATGTTGCTCTGGAGCATTTGTTGCAAAATAAATTTTTCTTTTCATCACTATAATCATTAGAAAAAATTTCTTTATGTTTTTTATAAAGGGTAGAATTCCATATTGTTTCCATGTTAGTTTTAAAAATATTTCCGTATTTTTCGTGACCATAGGCATCATCACAACATAGAACTACAGATCCATCGACCATAATTTCTATTCTTCTTAAAACTTTGTATTTAAACAATTTACATCCTGTGACATAATTTTTTTTACTTATTTTTGTTTCTCCTCCTGAGATTCTATTAACTAACCAATTTGAGACTGGATGAGCAGCAAAACCCAAACCATTAATTTTTTCAATAAGTTTTTGTATATTTGCATTATCATTTTTAGTTTCATTACATCCTCTAATAGGAATTTCAAATTTACTGACTAGCTCTGGAAAATTTTCTGATACATTTTTAAGGTTTATTATTGTTTTATCTAGATCAATTTTCATGTATTTTTGAACTTCAAATTGATTTGTGCCTATAATTGATATTCTAATTTTTTCTGCTAAATATTTTTTATACTCATTTAAAATTTTTATTTTTTCACTTTTTAAAGAAACTGCGTTTGTGGTTATTTGTACTTTATAATTATATTTTTTCGCTTTTAAAAAAATATTTTCGAGGTTTTTTGTAATTAGTGGATCTGAATATCGGTAGGGTATTACTAATGCCTCATCTTCAAATTTATATTTTTTGATTAAAAAACCAAACTGAGATAATATCTCATCAATTTGAGCAGCACTCATTGATTTTCCTCTATATCCCTCTTGATTTTGTAAAGTTGTATAAGGACACATTGAACATTGTGCGTTACATAACTGTATTGGCTCAAAACAAAGTGAGGTAGGATACTTAAGTCTTGGAATTTTGAACATTTTAAATTTTAACCGCAAGTAGCTCCATCCTATACCCTTTTTTTATAGAAGTGTAACTATAAATTTTATAAAATTTACTAAGTAATTCCAAAAATTTTTGAATTTTTTTATTAAATTTATATTGTACAAATATATCTACTGGTTTTTCTAATTCGAAACATATTTGTTTAGGAAATATATTTTTATTTATCATATCTAAAATAATATCATCTGCAACACCTTCAACATCTAGTTTAAGAATATCGATATAGTTTAAAGAAAAATCATTAAATATCTCTGACACGGTAGTAGTGTCGATGTAAGTAAAGTTTGTTGAACTGTATAAGTTTTCAATTGATAAGTTGCTATTATTCTCAATACTTTCGTGTGGAAGATAAGCTTTTATTGTTTTTGTTTCTTTAAAAAGTCCTTTCTTAATAAAAAAAACTGTGGATGCATTTGTTACTCCCAAAGTAGTTTTATAAGCAACTTCTGTTGGATCAATCATTATTAATTTATTTATTTTAAATTGTTTTAAACATGATAGATCAAAGCTTATTTCTTTGCCAATTCCTGCCGATAAAATATTCAGTTTTTTATCTGTTTCTGGCTTGCTTATAAAATAATTTCCTACTGCTAAGAAATTATCATTTATAGGATATATGGTTTTAGAGTACTTCTTCTCAATATTTCTGTATCTAATTCTAAATAAAGAAAAATAGTGAAAAGATAAATTTACTCTTTTTTCTATTATTTTAGTATATTTAGAAATCAAATAAAAAACATAATTTACCTTATTATAAATATAATTCATAATAATATATATATATTAAGAAACTAAAAATGAAAATTATAATAAATCTATTTGAATATTAAATTAATATTAATTATCAAATTTATTTTTAATAAGGAAAGGTTATTTGTTTAAAATAAAACTAATTTTAAAATTTATAATTACAAAAACAAATTTATTAATCAAAAAAAATAATTTTTTGATTATTTTCAGATACGGATCCGCAATAGGAGATCATATATGTTTAACAGGTGTAATATCTAAAATTTACAACAAAAAACTTAAAATTATAGTTTGCTCAAATTATCCAGAGTTATTTTACAATAATCCAAAAATATTTAAAATAATTAATTTAAATAAATTCTTATTTAAAAAAATTTTATTAAAATTTCTACATGTTTTCGAGGGGGAAAGTATAAAATCTTATAGAAATAGAATAATTCAAACTAAAAAGTATCATTTTATGAAGTTCTATCCAAAAAATTTGCATTTTGGGTTTGCATCTGCCTATCATTTTGACATAGACATGAATTACAAAAATTTTAGCAATGAAATTTTTCTTAATGAAAAAGAAATATCTGTATACAAGAATAAAATTAAATTACCCAATAGCTATGCATTAATTCACTCACAAGCTAAGAAAACCTTTATGAAAAACAAAGATTGGGGACCAGAAAAAATTCAGACGATAGTAAATGAATTTAAAAATATTAATTGGATACAGGTAGGACAACCTGGTGAAATTATTTTAAATAACACCTATGCATGTTATTATGACCTTACACTAAGGGAATTAGGTTATCTAATATATAATTCCAAATTTATAGTGAGTATGGAGGGCATGTTTAATCACATGGCATCAGCATTTAATAAGAAAAATTTTTTAATACATACAGGTGTTTTGCCTTTAGAATCAATAAATTACCCTAATAACATAGTGATAGAAAAAAATTCTGAATTAAAGTGTTACCCATGCTTTTCTTTTAATTGCATTGACCATAAAAAGCATAATGATGAAAATCTAACAGTTGATTATGCTATAAATATTATTAAGAAAAACTTTTAAATTATACCATTTAAGATATTATTTATTCGGTTAATACTAAAAAATCTATTCATATGATAAAAAAATTAATCAGATTAAGTAAATTAAAAAAGTATTTGAGAAAAAATAATAAAAATAAAAAAATTGCTTTTGCCAATGGCTGTTTTGATATTCTGCACACTGGCCATATTCAGTTACTAATTAATTCAAAAAAAAGATGTGATATATTAATAGTAGGGTTAAATTCTGATCATTCATATTTTAAATTAAAAAAAAAAGTTCCTTATTTTTCCTTTAATCAAAGAGCAAATATTCTTTCTCAGATTGACTCAGTCGATTTTATACTTGAGTTAAAAGAAAATAATCCAATTAAAATATTAAATATATTAAGACCTAATTTGCATTGCAAAGGAGGAGATTACAAGAAAAAGGAATTAAAAGAGTATGGTTTGCTAAAAAAACTAGGAATTAAGATTTATCTTATGCCCATCAAAAAAAAAAAAATTTCTTCTTCTAAACTTCTAAATAAATTTTTTTAAAATTTTATAAATGTTTACAGTTTTAGGATTTATTGATTTATCGTCAACGAAAAAATCATAGCTCGGTTTTCCCATGATTAATTTATTATAATTTAGACCCCAACTTTTTAATTGATTTTCAGTTTTTTTTTTGTATCTAGATTTTACAACTTTAACATTTTGATTAGATCTCCCCATATACCTCGAGGTAAATAATTTAATAATATGTCCATTTTTATAAAGTTTGTTTACCAAAGTAATCATTTTTTTCTTAGGTATCGCTTTTTCATAAAAGTTTTTTGTAGTTTTGCAAAGTGTATTGTCTATATCAAAAATAAATATTTTTTTTTTAAATTTTGAAACCACTTTGTTTTGCGTCATCATAAAATTGTTTAACTGTATCTTTAGAAATTTCGTTTAGGTCTTTACCAAATTTTCTATATTTTAAGATTAAATCTGAAGTTAAAGTAATTATATCAAAACCAGATCTTTCAGCCTTAACAACATCATATGCCATTCTTGCGCTGGCCCAAAGATACTTAAAAGATCTTTTTTTAATTTTCAAAATGTCTTTCAAATAATTTTCACCATCTATACCGCTATCATATATTCTTCCCACAAATATAGATAAAATATTTTCAGTATCCTGAACTATTGGTAATAAATTTTCAATTTGATTAGTAGTTAATATTGCAGTTATGTTTAATTTAATATTATTTTCATTTAATTTTTTTATTACGTCATATGTAGGATTACCATTAGTTAACATCACTGGAATTTTTACAAATACATTATCAGAAATTTTGGAAATAGTTTGTGCTTGTTTATAAATTTCTTCATCTTCATCAGCTATAACTTCTAATGATACTGGTTTACTACCAGCTAGTTTAGCGTACTTTTTACATGCATCTAGATATTTCGTAATTTTTAACTTCTTAAAAATGGATGGGTTAAAAGTAAAACCAACTATATTTTCAGATATTAAATTTTTAATTTGCTCTTCAGTCGGACCATCATGGTAAATTTTTATTTTATTTAGCATACTTTTTTTCAATTATTTCGCAAATCATGTGCAGTAAAACAATATGCGTTTCTTGGACATGAGAAGTTTCATTTGATTTTACAACAAACGAAACATCAGATAATTTTTTTAATTCTCCTCCTGATTTCCCTATTAAAGAAATAACCTTCATTCCGATTTTTTTTGCTTTATTAGCTGCTTTCACCAAATTCATTGAAATGTTCTCTTTTATATTTCCACCACCAGTAGAAATTAAAAATAAAATATCTTTTTCTCTCCCAAGTGCTGTTACTTGTCTTTCAAAAAAACTATCGAAATCAAAGTCATTACCCCAGGCCGTAAGTGCCGTCATACTAGAACCTATATCGATTGCAGGTAATGCTTTTTTATTTTTACTTTTAAAAGTACAAGTGAGCTCTCCCGCAAAATGTGCGGCATCAGAACATGAACCTCCATTCCCGCACACAAGCAATTTGTTATTATTTTCAAAACATTCAATTATATTTTTTGACATTTCTTCAATAATATCTTTTCTTTTTTCCAAGTCATCGAGACTTATCTTTAAATTATTTATATATTCACTATAATTAATCATTTAAAAACCCATTTATTTTTTGAAAACAATTTTAGCTCTTTTTTATCTATTGGACTAGTTCCAAGCTTAGTACAACATAGTGCGGCACAGCATGAGGATAAATAAATATTGTCCTCAAATGGAATACCGTTTATATTACAAATTGCTGAGCAGCTTAAAAAGGCATCCCCAGAACCTATTGGATCTATTACATTAACTGGTAAAGCTGGAAACCTATAATATTTATCCATATTTTTTGCTATCAAACCTTTTGCGCCTAATTTAAAAATTATTGTGTCAAATTTAAGTTTTTCGCAAAGTTTTAAAAATATTGTTTCATCATTTGAATGCCAATCTTTTAAGTAATCTCTAGCTTCACTATCATTAATAGATATTAAATCTATATCACTATAGTCCTCAACATTTCCTTTTCTATTACTAACTTGAGTATCCACCACGATTTTTTTATTATATCTTCTTGCTATAGAGATAATTTCATTAATGACGTTTTTAGATAGCATTCCATGCCTGCTATCAGAGAATAAAACACAGTCAAAATATTTAATTTTTTTGTTTACTATATTTTTTATTTTATTCAAAATTTTTTTTGATATATCTTTATTTTCCAAAATATCAAGCTGCAAAAGTTTGTATCCATCAACCATAAATCTTTCTTTTGAAGTCGTTGGTCTTTCATCGTCGATTATGAGGTTTATTTTTTTTTTTAATTTATTTGATGATCTTATAAAAGTTTTTCCGTAATCATTTCCAACTACAGTAATTAATTCTGCTTTTGCACCAAGAGAAAGTATGTTATTTAAAAACAAGCTCGCACCTCCAAAAAATTCATTAGAATACAATTTTTTTACTGATAAAGTAGGTGTTTTTGCTGTTTTTCCTATTGCACTACAAATAGTATATCGATCTAATATAAAATCTCCAATAATTAAAATTTTTGATTTTTTAAAATTTTTAATAGCTGTATCGTAATTTTTTTTTATAGATATTTTTTTATAAATATGTTTCATATTATTTTTATCATTTTGCAAAATTTTTTTGATATATAATTATTATCTATTGAATTTTTTATCATCTCATTTGTTATATATTTTGAATTATATGCGTCTATGAATAATTTACAAATTATATCAAAAACATCTTTATTTTTGTGTAGTATATATTTTCTTGATAAAGCATTTTGATCATACTCTTTAAACATTAACCTTTTTAAATATTCTTTTAATATGTATCCTTTTGAATAGTATCTTTCAAAATCTACATCTAAACCAATTTTCCAAGGTTGAGTTATTCTGTTAGTTGTATGTAATAAAACGGTATCTTCATCTAAATTATCATGAGTGTTATATTTTTTTTCTATTTGCCTTATTTTAACGAATTATCAAAATTAAGTTTCATTAATTGTGAATAATCTACTTTAAGATTAAAAAGATCGTTAATAATATTTTCAAACTTCCAATTAATTTTATTTGAATTTATGACCATCATTTCGGATCTAACTATTTCATTATAAAAAGTACATGCAATATTAGAATCGTTATCATTAAGTTTTTCTGTTAATTCTTTAGGATTTTTTAAAGCAAATATATCTGGGTCAATTACTAAAATTTTATTTTCAAAATTGTCAAGTTCAGGAGCTAAAAAACGTAATAATGTAAATGATTGCAAATCGTCTTTATATAAAGTTTCTTTTTTATTCCTTAAAATTTTTTTATTAAAGTTTTTTATCAACGAATTGTTATTTTCTACACTCATTATATGAACTTCACATCCAAATCTTTCAAAAGAGTATTTAGCAACGTTAGCTGCAATGGATTGATATCTATTTGACTGGATATAAACTTTCATTTAATAGTAATTATCTTTATACATTTACAAAATTTTAATAAAGAAAATTGCATGGTAATTATTTTTAAAAAGTTGAAATTCTTTATAAAAACTTTTTTAAGAATAATCTATTATATTTTTAGTAATGAAAGAAGATATTTAGGTCTATTACTATTAATATTATATTATAAACCAAAAAACATTTTGGAAATTGGTGTATATAATGGAAGAAGATCCATTCAGATGATTGAAGCGGCTAAGATTTTTAAAAGTAACATTGAGTACTACGGATTTGATTTATTTGAAGGGCTTTCGCCTAAAATGCTAAAAAATGAAGCAAGTAAGAAACCAATGTCATTTGCTAAAATAAAAAAGTTGTTAGAAGGTCACAAAAAATCTTTTTTATATAAAGGTTTTACAAATAAAACTTTAAAAAAGTTTAAAAAAGAAAAAAAAAAAATCGATTTTATCTTTATAGACGGCGGTCATTCCGTTGAAACAATAAAAGATGATTATATTAATTCCACAAAATCAGCATCTAAAAAATCAATAATTGTTTTTGATGATTATTATAACCCAGATTTAATTGATATAAGTAGGTTTGGAAGTAATAAGATGTACAATCAACTAAAAAAACATTCATATTACCCAAAATTTTTACCATTTAAAGATAAGTACTATGAAAATGGCAAAATAAAAGAAATAAAGATGTTTTTTGTTATAAATAATAAATTTAAGTCAATAAAAAATAAAGATTTCAAATGTTAAATATTTTGAAACTTTTACTAATTATAATATCCGTAAAAAATATTCTCATTTGTAAATATAATAAAACTAAAATTGCACATTATTTTATAATAACAAGAGATGAAAATTTAATTGATAAAAGAACACTTTATTTTTTTAAGAAAAACAAAATTAATAACTCATTAAACTTAATAAGAACATCTGAGTTTAATTTTAAAATTTTTCTCAAAATTATTAAGATACAAAATTTTTTTTGTTATTCCATTATCAAAAATTTGATATCAAAAAAATTTGGTAATATATACTTTTTTAAAATTATAGCATTGATATTTAAATTTATAAATATTAAGTATTTATATACGATAGATGATAGAAGAGAGATTGAAATTTTAAGTAATTTATCACGAAAAAATAAATTAAAAGTTCTAATTTATATGCATGGAAAATTTTCATATAAATCTAAAAAATTATCTAAATTATTTTTTAATAAATATTTGGTTTGGAGTAATTTTTTTAAAAAACAATTGTTATTAATGAATAAAAATTATAAAAAAGAAAATATAATAGTTGTTGGCAATCCTATATTGAAGGGAAAATTTTTTAATAGAAAAAGTAAAAAATATATTAAAATAAAAAGGTGTTTAATTTTAGATGAGGACTATATAAGCTTTTACGAGATAAAACATTTTCTTGAAAATATTTCTAAATATAAAAACGTTCAGTTTTACTATAAAAAAAAGGTAACACGGGAATTATCACGAAAATTTGAAAGTTTTTGTTCACATAATAATTTTAGAATAATAAGCTGTAATGATAGAATGGAAAAAATTATTAAAAAATTTAAAATTAATTCTATTGTTGCTTCAACTTCAACTGGTTTATTGGAAGCACCTTATTATAATACTGTACCAATTAAATTCATTTCTAAGGATGACAATCGGGAAAATGAATTTGATGTATTTGTAAAAGAACATTTTGTCTATACAGCTAAAGATAAGACAAAATTTTCTAATCTTATTCAAAAAAAGTATTCAGCAAATAAAATTAAAATAAAAAAAACAAAATTATGGGGAAACAAAAAATTTGAATACAAAAATGTAAGAAAGGTAATTGACGAATTTACAAAAATATGAAGACTAATTAATTACTAATTCGTAAACTCTCTCTCACCTATTGAGTTCACCATAAATAGTATATCTTGAAAATTCTAATCAATTTTTTGAAAATATTTTGAGGTAAAAAAAAATAAATTGTATATATTTTTTATAAAGTTTTTAAAGTTTTTAAGAGAAAATATTCCTTTATATTTATAAATTAATACCATTTTAACAAAACTTATTTCTTTGAAATTATGTATTTTTGCAATTTTTTTAAGACTTTTAGGTGTGAAGGCATTTAAGTGTTCAAGAGGTTGAGCAGGACCTTTACTGATAAATAGTTCTAGTTTGTTTTCATTAATCATTTTTTTTGCATTGGGAACTGATATATGTAAATAACCATTTTTTTTTATAATTTTTGACATTAATTTAAAAAATAAATTTAAATCTGATAAATGTTCTAACACTTGCTCACACCTTACAAAATTGTAATAATTTTGCTTATTTTTTAGATTTTCAAGTTTAATTAAATTAATATTATTCTTTAACAAATATTTTCTTCTACTAGGTGAAAGTTCTAAACCATCAATTTTTGGTAATATTTTTTTATTTTCTAGAATCCAACCACCCCAACCAGATCCATAATCAAGTATTTTTATATTTTTTGAATCATCGTATTTGAAAAAAGCTAAAATATTTAAACCTTCTTGATAATAACTATTTCTTAATTTATCTTGATTACTAATAAACTTATTAAAGCTAGCCTCTGTATCAACATACTTTTCATAAAGTTCGAATAAAAAGTTTTCTTCAGGTATATACTTTTGCCACATAAATTCACAATCTAAGCATATTAAAATGCAGTAATTTTTATTTTCTAAAGCTGATATAATCCTATTAGAATTTTCTTTGTAATAATTATTAATAAATTTTTTTGTTTGCTTTGAGTTATAAGAAATATTTATTTTATAAGAACCTGGTTTATTACAAATTTTACAATTATCCACCTTTTTTATTATAGCAAGTTTTATAATATTTAAATATTAAAAAAAAAGACATAGTTTATAATATAAATATTTCAATCTGAAAGTATGTGAGTTTATATAATAAAAATCGCAATTCAAATTTTCCTATAATAATCAATTTTCTGGTTGAAAAGTTTTTATTCTATTTCTCTTTTAACAAAATTTAAAAACTTTATTATAAATAATGCTTTGAGATTATTGCTTTTATAATTTACTTTTCTATACAAAACATTTTTAATCATTTTATTCAAATAATCTTCTTTGGTCCTGATATTAAAGTTATTTATAGTATGTATTTTATTATTTGAATTTAAATTATACTTGAAACTTATTTCTTTTTTACTTTTAAGTCTTAAAAGAATTTCATAAATTTTTTTTTTATTGTTTAATTTCACTCTGAAAATTTTAACTGAGTCATTTTTTAAAAATTTGTATAAAATATCTAAATCATGATACATTAATCTATTAAGGAATTCAGGATTTTTTTCATTTATAAGTTTTCCTCTATAAACATAATTCTTATTTTTTAATTTATTAAATTTAAAACTATAAAAACTATACAAGTCACTGACATATAGTTTTAAACCTCTTTTCCTTGCAAAACTCACAAGTTTTTTTGCTTCTATTAAAGACAGACTTAGAGGTTTTTCACAAAATACATTTACTTTTTTTTGTAGGCAAGTCTTTACCAATGAATAATGAGTGTTATTAGGTGTAGCAATAAAAACCCATTCTACTTGTTTTTTTTTAATTAAATTTATAAGATTTTCTTTTTTACCAATTATAAACTGAACATCTGCGATTTTATTTAATTTTTTTTTTATTTTTAGTCCCCATTCTCCTTTTCCTATTAAACCAACTTTTGTTTTCACTTAAATAAACTCCGATTTAAATTTTCTGCTAAATAAACACAATTGTTCCATTTTCCAGACATTACGCTTAAAATTTTTTTTGAATGAAAATAAATACTTGATGTTCTTTCATCAGTTTTTTCTTTATTTTTCTTAATTGTTCGTACTACAAACATCGAACCAATATATTTTGCATCCTTTAAAAATGGCAAAAATCTCGAACTATTTTTTATGAAAGTTTTAAATTTTGATACTTTAATATTTTTTATAATTCCTTTATTCAAATATCTTTTATTTTTATTTTTAAAAATTGGATACTTACCAGTTTTGACTTCAAGCTTAGAGTGTTTAACATCACTTAAGAGGTGAAATTTAGTACCAAGATATGGGTCTACACAAACAAAATTACCATCTATAACCACAAAGCTTTTTTTCAGATATTTTTTTGGCAATCTCACTAAAATTTTTTCTACTAATTCAAATTTATAATCAAATAAATTTTTAATACCTAATTTTTTAAGAATAAAGTTATTATTAGAATAAGTTGCAATTATAATCTTATCATAATTTACTGACTCTTTTTTATCAAATTCTTTTTTAAATTTAATTTTTAAATTTGAATGCCTGACTTTATTTAAAGTTTCTTTTTTAAAAGAAAAAAAATTCAATATTTTTTCATTTGTCAAAATTGTTTTTTCAATAAATTTATTTTTGTTGAAAATATTTATCTTTTTAAAAAAAAGATTATTTTTAATTAAAAATTTTTTATATTTTTCAAAATTTACTTTTCCACCTTTTGCTATTAAGTAATAATTAAATGTTTTATCAAAAACTTTATTTCCATAATAAGATATGAAAAAATCTTTAGATTTATTTATTTCTTCTACTGTTTTTTGTGATCTTGGGTAGTGGTAACCGAGGTGAAATCTTAATTGATTTGCAGATGAAGCACCACCAAGAATATTTTTTTCTTTTTCATAAATAACAACATGATTTTTTTTTGATAATATTAACCCTATAGTTATTCCAAAAAAACCTGACCCAACAATTGCTATTTTCATTTTATTTTCTTTATTAATTTTTCAAAAGATGGTCCTATATCTTTTTGGTAATTTTTTTTTATATAGTTGTATGTATTAACTATTTTTTTTTTATTTTCAATCGAGTTAATATTTAATTCTTTTAAAATTAAAAATAATTTATTGAAGTCACCAACTTTAAAAAGAATTCCTCCTTTTCCTGATTGTAAAGTTTCTCTCGGACCCACTTTACAATTACTCGAAATCATCAATTTTTTCAAACAACCTGTTTCAAGTAATATATTTGGACTACCTTCATACTTAGAAGTTAAGACTTTAACGTCACATAGTGAAATATATTTGAAAGGATTTGCAGCGTAGGAAATAATTTCAACATGATTATTAATTTTCTTTCTGCTGATAAAATCTCTTAATTTTTTCAAATCCTCACCACTTCCAAGAATTAAAAGTCTAGATTTTCTGAATTTTAACAATTTAGAAAATGCTTTAAGGAGTGTAATTTGATCTTTTTGATATGTGAGTCTTCCAATATTAATAATTTTTAAACCATTAAATTTTCTAAAAAAATTGAAATCAACTTTTTCTCTCGATTTTTTTTTTATTTCATCAATATCTAAAGTTTGTCTATGAACCTCGCTTGGAAGATTGAAATATTTTTTGATTTCTTTCTTAAAATCATATGATGTCACTAATATCAAATCTGCCAAAGAATAAAAAAACTTAAAGAAAAGCTTCTTAAAAGTATTATTCACGTATTTTGAAGGAGCAGTATTACACCTAATTACAATTTTTCTTAACATCAATTTTGCTAAGATTATTGGCAGAACATTTCCTTGAAATGAAATAATCATACCTTTTTGAAAAAATAAACTTACAAAAAGTCTAATAAAACAAAAAAAATATTTTAAATATCTATTTTTAATTCCGGGAATAAAGTAAGAAGTTATAACATTTATATTTTTGTGAAAATAGAATTTATTTTTATATTCTTTTTTATTTGTGTTATCTTCATAAGTATAAAAATTAATTTTATAATCTTTTATAGCTAGAGAGTTAACCAAAGCAAAAACATTTTTTTCCAATCCACCTTTTTCTATAGAAGGGAAATAAAAATTTAAGACCGTACTCATTTAGAACATAATAGACTTTTTTAATAACTTTATTAATAATTTAAATTTTTGTATAATTAGTTTATAACAAATTACTGAAAACATCCTTAATTATGAGAAAATTATAAATGTGTGGTATCAATGGTTTTAATTTTAAAAATGAAGACTTAATTAGGCGAATGATGACCTTTACACAAAAAAGAGGTCCAGATGCGAGCAATTTTTTTTCAAATGAAAATGTAACTTTGGGCCACGATAGGTTATCTATTATTGATTTAAAAGAGCGCTCTAATCAACCTTTCAACTATAAACATTTAACATTATCTTATAATGGTGAAATTTATAATTACAAAAGTTTAAAGAAAGTTTTAGAAAATCAAGGTTATGTTTTTAAAACAACATCTGATACTGAAGTAATAATTTTTTTATTTGATAAATATGGGATAGAGTCATTTAAAAAATTGTCAGGTATATTCGCGATTTCTATTTGGGATGATTTAAATAAAACTCTTTATTTAATAAGAGATATTGTTGGTGTAAAACCATTATATTATTATGAGGATAGTAAAGATAACTTTTTGTTTTCAAGTTCAATTAGATCAATACTTTCCTACAATTCAAATTATGAAATAAATGAAAAGGCATTATTTTATTATAAAAATATTGGTAGAAATGAATCTAATGAAACTTTTTTTAAAGGTATTTATAAATTATTACCAGGACAACTAATTATAAAAAAAAAAAATCAATCCAAAAAAATATTTAAATATTTAAATTTTAGATTTAATCAAACAAATTTTAAAGATCCTAAAGAAAAAATATCCGAAATAATTAAATCTCAGTTTATTTCTGATGTGCCCATAGCACTTAGTCTGTCTGGTGGGTACGACTCAAATATTATTTACGATGTAATGAGAAATAATATAGAAAAAAAAAATTACAGTATTTATTCTTTTTTCTTTCACGATTACAACAAATTTAATCAAGATTACAACATTGCAAAATTAAACTGCCAAAATTTTAATGACAAACTTAATACAGTAGAAATAAGTTATAAAGACTATCAAAATAACATAGAAAAAGTTATCGATATTCTTGAAGAACCTATAAGCAATCAAAGTTCTGTACTGAATTATATAATGGCTCAAAATGTTAAAGAAAAAGTAATTATGACAGGAGATGGAGGAGACGAAATTTTTGGAGGATATGATCATTATAAAAGTGCATATTTTTTCTTAATTTTTTCTAAACTTAATTTTTTAAAAAAATTCATAAGACTTAATACTAAATTTAAAAATATAAATAGATTATTTTTAGAAAAATCAAAGGAATTTTTCTTATCTTTTAATGAGGGAAATTTAATGAAAAACAAAAACATTTATTTTAAAAACTTTTTACATATGGATACGGAGAGTATTTATCTTAATCATTGTAATAATTTTAATTTTACAAACAGTTTAAATGATATGCTTTATTTAGATATAGATACAAAAATCCCAAATGATTATTTGAGAAGAAATGATAGTATATTTATGAATTTTAGTATTGAAGCAAGAGTTCCATTTCTAGATCAAAATATGATAGAAAATTTTTTATTTATGGATGAAAAAAAAAAATATAATTATTCATTTGAAAATAAAGGTTTCTTAAAAAAACTATTTAAAAATAATTTTCATCATTTAAAATTTAAACATGGACTTCAATCTCCCCTCGCAAAATGGATGAAAAGAGAGCTTCAACCTTTTATTAAGGAAATCCTTTCAAAAAATTATTATCAAAATTCAAATAATATGCTTAATTTTTCGGAAATAGAAAAGTTAATCAAAAGACATAAAGATCAATATTTTAACCCAGAATTGATATGGTCATTAGTAGTACTTCAAATTTTTATGAGAAAATATAAATTATAATATAATAAGAGAAAGAGTGGTTACTTATTTTTTTTAATATTTTTATGAAAATTGATTATTTAGCAACTGCAAATATACCATCAAAATCGGCTAATAGTCTTCAAATTATTAAAATGTGTGAAGCATTATCTCTTTTAGGACATGAAGTAAATTTATTTATACCTAATTATGATACAATTGAAGTATCAACTTACAAATATTATGACCTAAAAAAAAAATTTCCAATAATAAGAGTTGGAAATAAAATTAAAAAAATTAATAAAATAAATAATTTTTTTTTACCTTTAAAAATTGTTTTTCAATCATTAAAAAAAAATAAAAATCAAATATATATAACAAGAAATTTGGTAATATCTTTTTTTTTAATTTTACTTAAAAAAAAACACATTTTTGAATTACATGATGATTTATATATTTTTGGAAAAAAAATAGCTTTTACTTACTCAATTTTTAATCTTATAAATTCAAAGTATATCTCTAAAGTAGTTTTTATTACGCATTCACTTAAAAAGTTTATAACTAAAAAGTATGGATACAACAAAAATAATTTTGAAATCATACCTGATGCAACAGAGATTAAAAATTTTGAAAAATTAAAAAATAAAAGAAGATTAAGAATTGGATATATTGGTAGTGTTTATAAGTCAAGAGGAATAGAAACAGTTATTAATTTAGCTAAAAGAGATCATAAAAATGATTATTTTATCTATGGAGGATCTAAGTCTGATTTAGAAAAAATAAGGTTCAAAATTAGCAGAAACAATACTTTTTTACATAGTCAAGTTTCCTATAAAAAGATAAAAAAAATTTTAATAAAAATGGATGTTTTATTATTACCATACACAAAAAAAGTAACAGTTTCAGGAGACATAGGAAACATTTATAATTTTATGTCTCCAATGAAAATGTTTGATTATCTTGGATCAGGGAAAATTATAATTTCTTCCAATATTCCTGTTTTAAAAGAGATTTTAAAAGATAAAAAAAACTCAATTTTGATTAAAAATTTTCTTAATGTTCAAAGTTGGCTTTTTGAAATAAACAAGCTTAAATTTAATAAATATAGAAATTACCTATTATGTAAAAATGCTTTTGATACTGGCACAAAACATACATGGAAAAAAAGAGCAGAAAAAATACTTGACTAATTATACTAAGATTTAATTATGATAAATGCTAATATTACCAATAAGTCTTACATAATACTAATTATATTTCTACCTATATCAATTATTTTAGGGCCAAGTATTTCTTTAATTAATATTATTTTATTTTGTTTTGTTTTTATTCTAAATGATTTGAAAATTCAAAGTAGCAAATTACTAATTAAAAATAAGGTAGTATTTTTTTTAATTTTGTTAAGTTTTTACCTGGTTTTAAATACTTTTGTTTCTTTAGATCCAGGAAATTCTGCAACAAGAAATCTTGGTTTTGTAAGGTTTATAATTTTTTTCATAGCAATTAATTATTTCTTTTTTAAAAATAATTATAAACTTTTTATTTTTAAACCATGGTTAATTATATTTTCTGTTTTTGTTTTTGATGTTTATTTTGAGAGATTTTATGGAGTAAATACACTAGGTTTTGGCGCACTCGAGTCTACACATGGACCACGTATTGTAAGTTTTTTTAAAGATGAACCAATTGCTGGAGCCTATTTAAATGGTATGGTCTACATAATTTTCGGATATTTGTGCTATATTTTAAAAGAAAAAGATAATTTTTTCAAAAACTTATCTTTGATAGTTTTAATTATTTTTTTTATAGCTGTGCTTTTAACAGGAGAAAGATCTAATACAATAAGGGCAATATTTGGTCTATCAATATTTGTTTTTTTTTTAGATTATTTTAAGTTAAAGTCAAAATTAATTTTTTTGATATCTATTATAACTCTAATATCAATAATTATCTCCCAGTCAGACTTTTTGAAAAATCGCTATATCGGACAACTTTATAAAAATATAGCATCGGAGGAAAGGAGAGATATTTTTTTTGATAATAATGTTTATATAAATTTATATAAATCAGGAATTAAAGTATTTAAAAAAAATTCAATTTTTGGTGTAGGTAATAAAAATTATCGTATAGCAACCTGTGATGGTAATAAATCATATAATGAAGATTATTATTGCTCTACGCATCCGCATCAGATTTATATAGAATTTTTATCAGAGCATGGGATCTTTGGATCTATTGTTTGTTTTTTAATTTTATTTTATTTAATTTTTAGAAATATAAAAAATATTATTTACTATAAAAATTACATGCAAATAGGTGCGTTTGTTTATATGTTGACTAATTTTATACCACTAATACCAAGTGGATCTTTTTTTAGTGATTTTAATATTACTTTCTTTATGATTAATTTATCTATAATGTATGCAGTAAGTGATAAAACTAATATATTTGAAATTAAAAAAGCAAAATCAGGGCCGTTAGCTCAATAGTAGAGTACTGCATTGACATTGCAGGGGTAGTTGGAGCGTAACCAACACGGCCCACCATTTGATAAAAATTA
>MDTE01204141.1_pt1 | contig 35518 bp, 33 predicted proteins | sample 811231 | NCBI WGS metagenome assembly MDTE01 (sample SAMN05326651, study PRJNA326480) | marine metagenome | isolation source: seawater | place: Indian Ocean: Red Sea | collected 2010
AATCATTCCAACAGAGTACCTAAAATCAATTAAAAAATTTGGTTTCGAAGATTATTTATTTGATGGTTGGAGATATCATGACGATGGAAGATTAGGAGTTAAAAAAGAAGAAAGGGAAATCAATGAAGAATTCATTCTCAATAAACCTCCTTTCAACAAATCTAAAATACTTTTAACAAGAGATAATTTTGGTTGTGGATCATCAAGAGAACATGCTGTTTGGGCTCTGAGAGATTTTGGTATAAAAGCAGTTATCGCTTCTTCTTTTGGAGATATTTTTTATAACAATTGTTTTAAAAATTGTGTTCTTCCTATTCAGCTTAACAAAAATCAAATTGAGGAATTATTTAAAATAGTCAAAGATGAAATTGTAGAATTTTCAATTGATCTTCAAGAAAGAATTATTACTATTAGTGATAAAGAAATAAGTTTTGATATAGAAGATCATCTTATAGATAGAATAATCTATGGATTAGATGATGTTGATATTACTTTAAAAGTAAAAGACAAAATTTATAATTTTGAAAAGAACAGAAAAGAAATCAGACCTTGGATTTTTATAAATGAGTAAAAGTATTCTAATTTTACCTGGTGATGGTATTGGGCAAGAAGTTACAGCTTCTATGGTTGAGGTTCTAAATTTTTTGATTGAAAAATATAATCTTGATTTTAATGTTACTACCATGAATGTAGGCGGCACAGCTTATAACAAGCATGGAATACCACTACCACTTGATGTTTTAGAACAAGCAAAAGATTCAGATGCTATTTTATTTGGAGCAGTTGGTGGAACAGAATGGGATCATTTAGATTGGGATGTTCGACCAGAAAATGCTTTGTTGTCCTTAAGAAAAGAATTAAATCTCTTTGCAAATCTTCGACCGGCTATCTTATATAACGAATTATCTAAGTCATCACCATTAAAAGGAGAAATAATTAGCAATTTAGATATATTGATTGTTAGAGAACTAACTGGTGGAATATATTTTGGCGAACCAAGAGGAATTGTTGAAAATAAAGACCCTAATTATGCATTCAATACAATGGTTTATAACGAAGATGAAATAAGACGAATTGCTAAAGTTGCTTTTGAATCGGCTCAAAAAAGAAATGGTAGATTATGTTCAGTCGACAAAGCTAATGTTCTTGAGGTATCAAAATTTTGGAGATCAATTATCACAGAAATGTCTGATGACTATCCTGATGTTGAACTATCTCATCAACTTGCAGACAATGCTGCGATGCAATTGGTTTTAGATCCTAATCAATTTGACGTAATAGTTGCCAGTAATCTTTTTGGAGATATATTGTCAGATATTGCAGCAACTCTCACCGGCTCAATTGGAATGCTGCCTTCTGCATCACTTAATAGTTCATTCAGGGGTATGTATGAGCCTTGTCACGGGAGTGCGCCAGACATTGCCGGCAAAAATTTAGCCAATCCCATCGCCATGATTGCTTCTTTATCCATGGCTCTAAAATATTCTCTTGGAGAAGAGACTGTTTCTGATAAGATTGATAAAGCAATAAGTAAATTTATTAAAGCAGGATTTAGAACAAAAGATATATCTATTGATCAAAATTTTTTAAAAACCTCAGAAGTAGCAAATAAACTAATTTCAATTATAGAAGATGAGTAAAAATATTAACTTAGCATTAGTTGGAGCTTCCGGAGTTGTTGGCAGCAAAATAGTTTCTATATTAGAAAAAAAACAGGTGCAAGTTAAAAATTTTTACCCCCTTGGATCTTCTTCAGTTGGAAATGTCATAAGTTTTAACAATAATGAATATGTAATTGAAGATCTTTCAAAATTTAATTGTAATTTAGTTGATGTAGTAATTTTTTCAGCAGGTTCTCTAGTTGCAAAAAAATATGCTGAAAGCTTTGTTAAAAAAGGAGTTTATGTGATTGATCTTTCATCTGAGTTTAGGTATCAAGATCATGTACCATTGGTAATTCCTGAGGTTAATGGGGGTATTGTAAAGGAATTAAATCAACCCACTCTCATAGCTAATCCAAATTGTTCAGTTTCACAGCTTTTAGTTGCACTTAATCCAATCCATCAAGAATTCAAAGTAGATATATTAAATATAGCTACTTACCAAGCTGTGTCAGGAACTGGAAAAAAAGCAATTGAAGAACTTAAAAATCAAATTAAAGATATATCGTATGAAACAAACATTTATCCAAAAAAAATTGCTTTCAATGTAATTCCTCAATGTGATGTATTTCTTGAAAATGACTTCACTAAGGAGGAAATGAAAGTTACATGGGAAACAAAAAAAATTTTAGATCCTTTGATAGAGGTTCAAGCAACTTGTGTAAGGGTCCCAGTAATTAATGGACACTCTGAAGCTGTTTTTTTTAGAATTGAAAAAGAGGCTTCAAGAGATGAAATTTTAAATCTTTTGAGATCAACAAGTGGCATCAAAGTAATCGATGATTCTAAGGGTTGTAAATATCCTACGCCCCTAGAAAATGCAAAGGATTCAGAGGATGTTTATGTTGGCAGAGTAAGATCACAAATCATTAAAGATGAAAGATGGATTTCAATGTGGATAGTTGCTGACAATGTTTATGGTAAAGGCGCAGCTTTAAATGCTGTACAAATTCTTGAACTGTTAATAGATAATAAAAAGCTGTGTTGAGATATTTATGTTTTTTTCTTTTGCTGCTCGCAGTTCACAGCAGTTCTGAGGTATTACTTTCATCGCCTAAAATTAAACTTAATTCACAAAATTTAAGAATAATTGAATTTAGAATTGAAAATTTAGAGATTCAAGACCAAGACATAAGGATAAATCAATACAAAACAAAAAATGCAATAGATGATGACTCTATTTCCTATACATTGCTAGAAGATTTTGAAAGCTATTATAAATACAGCATAATATTATCAGACGAATATGCTAAAGATTATTTTAGTTTTCAATTAAACATTCAAGATAATTTTATAAAAGATATTTTTATCTTCTTGCCTTCAAATATTAGAAAATCTTCGACAGAAATCTTATTGCCTCTACCTGAACCAATGAAAACCAATTCAGAGGTGCAGAACACTAACTCAATTAAACAAATTGATCCCATCATGCAAAATGACCCTAGTTTAATTCCTGAAATTATTGATGCATCAGAAATAACCACTGTGTGGAGCATGGCTAAGGGGATCAAAGGAAATAATGAAGATATTTCTATATATCAAACTATGTGGTCAATGTATTTAGAAAATAAAGGAGCATTTTTAGATGACAATATTAATTTAATTAGAAAAGATTTAAATATTTTGATTCCTTCTATTGAACAAATAGAGAACACACCTCATGATTTTGCAAAAGAGTCAATTTCTATAATGAATAATTCATATAGGAATACTTATCAAAATTCAAAAAAGTCCTTACTAACACTTACCGCACCAGAAAATATTTCGACCAATACAAACAACTTAAATGTTGAAGAAACTCAAAGTAATATTGATATAAATTCAGATGATGTTGTGGATCCTGAAGAGTTTATTGAAAATAATACCAAGGTAATAGACTTACAAGTTGAAAAAGATCAAATACAAAATTTGATAGATGATAAAAATAACGACGAAGATTTAGATAATAGGAGTCAAAGTTTTAATTTAAGAGATTTATTATTTATTGCTCTAATTTCTGTCATATCAGGTATTTTCCTGGCTTTAATTTTTATACAACTTAAGAATAGAAAAAAAACTAATTATATAGATTATGATTTTGCTGAAGCTCATGATAATAATATAGATGACTCTCCGATGCCTGATGGTTTGAGTATTAAAAATAATCAAGCTCAACAGCAACTCGATCTAGCAGTTACATATTTTGAAATGAATGATACTGAAAAGGCTAAAAACCTTTTAGAGAAGTTAATTTCAGAAACTAGTGATAGTCAAATACAAGAAGCCGCAAAAAAAATATTAAAAAGAATTAAATAATTATGAGATATGCATGTATAGTCAAATATGATGGTACAGAATATGCTGGATTTCAAATTCAAAAAAATGCAAAAACTATTCAGGAAGAAATAGAGAAAGCCTTATTTGAAGTAACTAAGTCAAATTTAAAAATAAATTATTCTGGAAGAACAGATGCTGGTGTCCATGCTTTGTCTCAGATCATTGATTTTGAAACAGATATTCAAAGAGACAAAAAAAACTGGCTTAATGGAATTAATTCCAATTTACCTTTATCTATTGCAGTTAAAGACATATTTGAAGTGCCTCAAGATTTCAACTCCAGATTTTCTGCAATTGAAAGATCCTATGCTTATGTGATTTATAACTCTAAGGATAAACCCTTATTTTTTAACAGTTTTTCGTATTGGATATCAAACAATATCGATTTAGATAAAATGACTCAACAAATGAAAATGTTGGAGGGTAAGCATGACTTTACCTCGTTTCGAAGCGTAAATTGTAATGCAAAAAATCCAATAAAAAAAATTAGTAATTTAAAAATACAAAGAATTAATAAATTTATTATTCTTTCCTTTACTGCAAATGCCTTTTTACAGAACATGGTAAGAATCATGGCTGGTACACTGATTGATATTTCAGTAAAAAACGTAGATCTTTCAGTTAATGATATTATTAAAAAAAGGGATAGAACTTTCGCTGGAAAAACCGCACCGGCAAAAGGATTATTTTTCTTGGGACCTAGATATAAGTATGATTTTAATAGCAAAACATTTGAGTCAGATCTTCTAAATATATTTGGTGCTTAGTAATGTTAAATTTAAAAATTTGTGGAGTTAATAACTTAAATTTTTTAAAAGAAATTCTCTTAATTGAGGAGATAAAATTCTTGGGTTTTATTTTTTACGATAAAAGTCCACGAAATGTAAATGTAAAATTTTTAGATAGCATAAAAAAAATTAACTTTGGAGATAAGAGGCCTGTATGTGTATACGTAGATGCCCAAAAAGAATTTGTCGAAAATACATGTTCATATTTTGATAATCCTATCTTACAATTTCATGGCAATGAAACGAATTTGTTTTGTAAGTCATTTAGTCTGGATTTTTGGAAGACTATACATGTTAAAAATAAACAAAGTTTAAGAAACATTTCTAATTATCAGGATGCTGATGGAATTTTATTAGAGACATACAAAAAAGATAAATTTGGAGGCACTGGTGAAAGCTTTGACTGGAATCTTATTAAAAATATAAAAAATTTAGATACTAAAATTATCTTATCTGGTGGAATTAATATAGAAAATATACATAATGCCTATAAAATTAAACCTTGGTGTATCGATATAAATTCAGGAGTTGAGAAATCTCTTGGAGTCAAAGATATTAACTTAGTAAAAAAAATTATTAAAAAGTTAAATAATGAAATCATATAGTAAAAATTTACCAAACAAAGATGGTTTTTTTGGTAATTATGGTGGTAAATTTGTTCCTGAGACTTTAATGCAGGCTCTTGATCAGCTTGAAGAAACATATCATAAGTTAAAAGAAGACAAAAATTTTAAAGCAAAGTTTTATAATGATTTATCTCAATTTGTTGGCAGGCCATCGCCTTTATATTTTGCAGAAAGACTAACTAAACATTATGGCACTGGCTCTATTTGGCTAAAAAGAGAAGATCTTAATCATACAGGTGCGCACAAAATTAATAATACTATTGGTCAAATCTTATTAGCTAAGTATATGGGGAAAAAAAGAATAATTGCTGAAACGGGTGCTGGTCAGCATGGTGTTGCAACTGCAACCGTTGCTGCAAGATTAGGGCTTGAATGCCACATTTATATGGGTTCTGAGGATGTTCAAAGACAATCATTGAATGTTTATAGAATAAAGTTACTTGGTGCAAAAGTTCATGCAGTTAACTCTGGATCAGCAACTTTAAAAGATGCCTTAAATGAAGCATTGAGAGACTGGGTAACAAATGTTGAGGATACTTATTACATAATAGGTAGTGTAACGGGGCCACATCCATACCCGATGATCGTTAGAGACTTTAATGCAGTAGTTGGAGAAGAGCTAATATCACAGTCAACTGAATTGTTTGGAGGAATGCCAGATGCAATTGTTGCATGTGTTGGAGGAGGTTCAAATGCTATGGGAGTTTTTTATCCTTTTATAGATAAAAAAGATACTCGTTTAATAGGCGTAGAAGCTGGAGGAGAGGGAATACATACTGGAGAGCATGCAGCGCCATTAAATGACGGCTTGCCAGGAGTTCTTCATGGGGCCTATAGTTATCTTATGCAAGATAAGAATGGTCAAGTTAAAGCAACTAAATCAGTATCTGCTGGTCTTGACTATCCAGGTGTTGGACCAGAACATTCTTGGCTGAAGGATAGTGGAAGAGCAGAATATGTTGCGGTTAGCGATCAACAAGCCTTAGAGGCATTTCACAATGTTTCTAATATGGAGGGTATTATTCCTGCTTTGGAAACAGCCCATGCATTCGCTTATCTGGATATTTTAATGAATGAGTTTGATGAAGATTCTAATATAGTTATCAATGTATCAGGCAGAGGTGATAAAGACATTAGCACTGTTGCTAAAATTGATGGAATTAAACTTTGAATAGGCTTTCTGAAAGACTTTCAAAATTCCAAGAAAGTAAAAAGAAAGCTTTGGTAGCATATCTTGTTGCTGGAGATCCTGATATTAATACTACTTTGAACTTAATGGAGTTACTTGTAAGTTCTGGAGTAGATATCATTGAGATCGGGGTTCCGTTTACTGATCCAATTGCAGAGGGGCCCATAATTCAGAAAGCTCATGATAGAGCTCTTAAAAATAATATATCACTAGATCAGATATTTGATTTAGTTCATGAATTTAGAAAGAAAGATGATGAGACCCCAATTGTTTTGATGGGATATTTAAATACTTTCATATTTTATAAACATTTAATTAAAAATAATGATAACAATCATGTTGACTCAATTTTAGTTGTAGACATTCCAGGAGAATTAGATTTGAGTAATTATGGGGTGAGTAACAAAAATATAAATACCATTTCATTAATATCGCCAACAACTAAAAAAGATAGGGTGAAATCTATTGCAGAAAATAGTTCTGGATTTATTTATTATGTTACTTTAAGAGGGGTCACCGGTTCATCTAACTTAGATATTCAAGAGATTAAAACAAATATTCAGGAAATAAAGCAATATTCTCATCTTCCTGTTTTAGCAGGATTTGGTATCAAGTCTGCTGAAGATGCAAAACTATTATCAGAATGTTCTGATGGAATAGTAATTGGATCTTCTATTGTTCAAATGATTGAAGAAAATTCAATATCTAAAGAATTTGGTAGAATAGAAAATTATATTAATGAAATTAGACAGGCGATAGAATGAATTGGTTAAGAAGGCTAATACCTTCAATAGGAACTTTTAAGTCTAAAAGTAAAGTTCCTGACGGTTTATGGAGCTCATGCAAGAAATGTGAAGCTGTACTTTATGAGCCAGAATTAGAAAAATCTTTATATGTATGTTCAAAATGTGATTACCACCTAAGAATAGGCGCCCGAAAAAGAATTAATATGTTTTTAGACTCACTTTCATATAAAGAAATAGCTCCAGATTTGACAACAAAAGATCCGTTAAAATTTGTAGATTTAAAGCCTTATAAATCTAGAGTTAAAGATGCTGTTGCAGCAACAGGAGAGAAGGAAGCGATTGTTGTTGTTGAAGGTGAATTAGAATCAATGCCTGTCGTGATTGCTGCTTTCGAATTTAGGTTTATGGGTGGTTCAATGGGCGGAGTGGTTGGAGAAAAATTTGTATTAGCTATAAATAAAGCTATCGAAAAAAAATCTCCATTAATATGTTTTGCTACAAGTGGTGGCGCAAGAATGCAAGAATCAATGATTTCCTTGATGCAAATGGCAAAAACTTCTGCTGCTATTCAAAAACTTAAAAAAAATAATATTCCATACATCTCTGTTTTGGTTGATCCTATCTATGGTGGCGTATCTGCAAGCATAGCAATGTTAGGCGATATAAATATTGCAGAACCAAATGCTTTGAGTGGCTTTACTGGCAGAAGAGTTATAGAGCAAACTGTTAGAATTGAACTTCCTGAAAATTTTCAGACGTCTGAATACTTATTAAATAATGGAGCTATTGACATGATAGTTCATCGAAAAGATTTGCGATCAAAGATCTCAAGCATTTTAAGAAAAATTCATAAAATTTAATGAAAAATATAAAAACTACAGGATTAATAATTTTTATCTTGAGTTTGATAGTTATTGTCTATTATTTATCAAGTAATTTTTTTTATGAAAGTGATACTTTATCAAGCTCAAGCAATTCAATCGATGATAATTTTGTAGTTTTTGATGAGTCCGATTTTGATTTATTTGTATACAGAGTTCATGTTTTGTCTTCAGAATCAAACGCTGAAAGTATTAAAATTCAAATTGTTGATGGTGGTTTACCAGCATTCATAGAAAAATTTGAAGATAATGATAAATTATTTGCGGTATATGTTGGACCTTTTCTTTCAAAGGAGTATATTGTCAATAATATAGATTTAATTCAGCAATTATCTGAAACAAATGATGGGGAAATATTAAGATGGAAGCTTTAGGGTTAAACTTAATTGATTGGATTATTGTAATTGTTTTGCTTGCTTCTGGAGTACTTTCATTTACTAGAGGAATAACCAAAGAGGTTTTATCAATATTACTTTGGTTTGCGGCTTTCATTGCTGCAATTAGTCTTGAATATATCGCAACTCCTAGAGTTAATGAAGTTGTAGGAAATGAAGAAATATCAAAAATAATTTCTTATGTAATAGTTTTTACACTATTTATCGTTTTAGGAAGAATAGTTATTAGATATATTACAAAATTCCTAGAATGGTCAGGAGCTTCTGGTTTTGATAGGTTCTTTGGAGTTATTTTTGGTTTAATAAGAGGCATAACAATATTACTTGCAATCTTCTTATTATTACCTGCAAATTTTAAATCAACTGATGCAGTAAATAATTCAAAAATAACACCTATGCTTCAAAAATATGCACCTCGGATTGAAAGTTATTTTAGAGCTTTGATTGAATCAAAAGATGAGGTGACCAACAAAGCTATTGAAATAACTAAACCAATAACTGAACAAGTTGAAGAGCTCATTGAAGGTGATACTCCTCAAGATAATAAAAATTCACAAGATAAGGATTCATAATGTGCGGAATAGTAGGAATTTCAGCTGAAACTAATGTAGCTGCTGAGATCTACGATTCATTATTAATGCTTCAGCATAGAGGCCAGGATGCTGCAGGTATGGTGGTATGTGATCAAAATGATAAGCTCAGTAGTAGAAAATCTATGGGATATGTTCGGGATGTTTTTCAACAAAGACATATGGAACAATTGCTTGGAAATTATGGAATAGGGCATATTAGATATCCAACAGCTGGAGGTGCAGGAAAAGAATTTGCGCAACCTATGTATGTTAACTCTCCATATGGAATAAGTTTTGCTCATAATGGTAATTTAACTAATTCTAAACAGCTATCAAATGAATTATTTCATGCTGAAATGCGACATCTTCAAACTGATTCTGATTCCGAAGTACTATTAAATATATTTGCTCATGAATTAGGAAAGCAACGGGAGATTTATCCATCACCTAAAAATATCTTTAAAGCAGTTAGAAAAACACATCTTAGATGCGATGGCGCATATGCTGTATTAGGTTTGGTTACAGGTCATGGCATTGTTGCATTTAGAGATAACAATGGCATTAGACCTTTATCGATAGGTATTCGTAAAGGGAATTCAAGAGATGAGTATATAATTGCTTCTGAAGATGCTCTTTTTAAACCTCTTGGATTTAATAAATTAAGAGATATTGAACCAGGAGAAGCAGTTTTCATTGATAAAAGTGGTCAATTGCATTCTGAACAATGTTCAGACTCTCCTAAGAAAAGACCATGTATTTTTGAGTATGTTTACTTTTCAAGACCAGACTCTAAAATTGATGAAATATCAGTCTACAAAGCTAGAATGAGAATGGGATCTAAGCTAGCAGCTCAAATCAAAAATGTAAGACCAGATCATAATATTGATGTTGTTATTCCAATACCAGATAGCTCAATTACTGCAGCTCATCAACTAGCAGTTGACCTTGATGTTCCATACAGAGAGGGATTTGTAAAAAATAGATATATTGGAAGAACTTTTATTATGCCTTATCAAGAGGAAAGAAAAAAATCGGTTAGAAGAAAATTAAATATTTTAGATCTTGAGTTTAAAGATAAAAATGTACTTCTTGTCGATGATTCTATCGTTAGAGGAACAACAAGCAAGAAGATCATTGAAATGGCAAGGGAGGCTGGTGCAAAAAAGGTATATTTTGCATCTGCAGCTCCTGCAATTAAATACCAAAATCTTTACGGTATAGATATGCCTTCTACTTCTGAGCTTATTGCTTCGAATAAATCAAATGAAGATGTTTCAAAAGAAATTAATGCCGATTGGTTAATTTATCAGTCATTAGATGACTTAATAGATGCTGTACAATCTGGCAATCCTGAAATAGAGGAATTTGAGACTTCTATTTTTACTGGAAAATATATCACTCCTCTTGTAGAAAATTATTTAGAGGACCTTGAAAATTCTAGAAAAGATGAATTAAAGGTGCAGAGAGAAAAATCTCAAGCCAATGCTTAAGGGGTTACTATATTAATTGCTGGTATTTCAGCAGAATTTGCACTAGCGACATAACTATCTATTTCGTTAAAATTTAGATATTTATATATTTCTTCAGATAATGGATTAATATCTGCCATATATTTATGATATTCATCAACTGTTGGCAATTTACCAAGCACTGAGGAAATTGCAGCTAATTCTGCTGATGCAAGAAAAACATTTGCTCCATCGCCCAGCCTATTAGGAAAATTTCTAGTTGAAGTTGAAACGACTGTAGATCCAGCTAATACCCTTGCTTGATTACCCATACATAAGGAACAACCAGGTACTTCTGTTCTTGCGCCAGAGACCCCAAAAATATTATATATACCTTCTTCAATGAGTTGTTTTTCATCCATTTTTGTAGGAGGGACTACCCATAACCTTGCTTTAGTTCCGTTATATTTTTGGAGTAAAGTTCCTGCTGCCCTGAAATGCCCTATGTTAGTCATACATGAGCCTATAAACACCTCTTGAATTTCTGTATTTTCTACTTTTGATAATGGTTTTATATCATCAGGATCATTTGGACATGCTAATAATGGTTCTTTAATTTCATCTAGATTTATTTCAATTATTTCAGCATATTCAGCATCTTCATCAGCCTCTAATAAATTTGGATTAAGAATCCATTCTTCCATAGCCTCAGCTCTTCGTTCTAATGTTTTAGCATCACCATATCCCGATGCTATCATCCATCTCAACATTACAATATTTGAATTAAGATATTCTATTATTGGTTCTTTATTCAGTTTTACTGTACAACCAGATGCTGATCTTTCAGCAGAGGCATCAGAGAGTTCAAATGCTTGCTCTACTTTCATATCTGGCAGACCTTCTATTTCAAGACATTTTCCTGAAAAAATATTTTTTTTACCTTCTTTTTCAACTGTAAGAAGTCCTTTCTGAATTGCTGCATAAGGAATTGCATTCACTAGATCGCGTAAAGTTATTCCGGGTTGCATCTCGCCTGTAAATCTTATAAGCACTGATTCTGGCATATCTAATGGCATCACACCTAGTGTTGCAGCAAAAGCCACTAAACCGGAACCAGCTGGAAAACTAATACCAATAGGAAAACGTGTATGACTGTCGCCGCCAGTGCCAACTGTATCTGGCAATAACATTCTATTCATCCATGAATGTATTATTCCATCTCCTGGTCTAAGAGACACTCCACCTCGATTCATAATAAAGTCCGGTAGACTATGTTGCGTTTCAATATCAACTGGTTTTGGATAAGCAGCGGTATGACAAAATGATTGCATTACTAAATCAGCAGAAAAACCAAGGCATGCAAGCTCTTTAAGTTCATCTCTTGTCATAGGGCCTGTTGTATCTTGAGATCCAACAGTAGTCATTCTTGGTTCACAGTAAGTTCCCGGTCTTATGCCTTCAACTCCACAAGCCTTACCAACCATTTTTTGAGCAAGAGTAAAACCCTTATTAGAGTCATTATCAGACTCAGGTCTTTTGAAAACATTTGTTGGTTCAAGATTAAGCGCTTCTCTAGTTTTATCTGTTAATTGCCTCCCAATTATTAAAGGAATTCTTCCGTTTGCCCTTACTTCATCAAGTATAACTTCTGTTTTTAATTTAAAAGTTGTAATTACATTACTTGAATCAGCGTCTATTATTTTTCCATTAAATGGTTCAAGAATAATTTCCTGACCCATTTCTAGATTTGTTACATCCATTTCAATTGGAAATGCGCCTGAATCTTCAAGTGTATTAAAAAAAATTGGAGCTATCTTGCCGCCAAAGCAAAATCCACCTTCTTTTTTATTTGGAATGCAAGGAATTTCCTCGCCCATATGCCATAGTAAAGAATTTGTTGCTGATTTCCTTGATGAACCAGTACCAACCACATCTCCAACAAACACCAAGGGATTTCCTTTAGCTTGCAATTTTTCAATTATTTCTAGCGGTCTATCAAGACCTTTGCGGGGCATTTTAAACATAGATAATGCATGAAGAGGAATATCAGGTCTTGACCAAGCGTCTGTTGCTGGAGATAGATCATCAGTATTAATTTCTCCTGGAACTTTAAAGACTGTTAATTTAATTTGTTCAGATATTTCATCTTTACTTGTAAACCATTCTGCATTAGCCCATGAGTTAATTACCTTTTTAGCAAATTCATTTCTTTTAGAAAGTTCAAAAATCTCATTAAACGCATCAAATATAAGCAAAGTATTACTTAACGCCTTACAGGATTCTTCAGCAAGTCCATCAATTTTCAAGCAATTTATTAAAGGCTCAATATTATAGCCTCCTAACATAGTACCAAGAATTTTAACTGCATCGAGTTTGTTAACATATGGACTAGAGGTTTTCCCAGTTGTAATATCTGATAAGAATGCGGCTTTTAAGTATGCAGCTTGATCTACTCCAGCAGGGACTCTTTCTTTTAATAAATAAAGTAGTAATTCAGAATCATTATGTTTTGCTTTAAGTAAATTAATTAATTCTGATGTTTGATCAGCATCTAATGGTAGTGGAGGTATATTTTGTTTAGCCCTCTCTTCAACATGTTTTTTATAATCTTCTAACATCGATTGGCCTCCGATGGAATTATTTTACTCTTATAAAAAAAGATAGCCACTAAAAGGAGCAATTTTATTAAGAAATAGGTTATTATTTTTAAAATGAGCAAGCTACAAAAAAAACGTTCATCTACTCCATGTCTTGGAATATGCACTACGACCTTTGGTGATGAAGTTTGTAAAGGGTGTAAAAGATTCTCTCATGAGATCGTAAGTTGGCCAAAATACTCTTTAGAAGAAAGAGAAATTGTAAATGCACGTTTAGAAAAATTTAAGATTAATATTCTTCAAGATAGATTCACAGTCTCTGATATAGAAATATTCCAATCAAAGCTAGATGAAAAAGCTATTAATTATAATCATTCATTAGACCCTTTGACATGGATTTTTGATTTACTTAGAGCTGCTGGATCACAATCACTAGATTTAAAAAACTTTGGAATTAAGAGTTTAAGAAATTATGACCCTAGAACAATAAAAGATGAAATTAACAATGAATTACTTGAATTATCAGAAGCTCATCATGAAAGATATTTTAAAAACTCTAACTAAAATCTTTCAACATAATTTTTAGTTCTAGTGAATGTTGCTCTTCTTCACCAATTTGCGATCTAGCATATTCTTCAAGATAGATTGATTTGTTTTCAACAGCAGAAAGTAATTTTTTGTATAAATTTAAAGCATATAGCTCATGTTCCAAACTTTCTTCAAGGATATCCTTAATAGAGTGTCTATTAGTTTCTTTGATTTGAGCAATTTTCTGACTAGGGTGCCCATCAAGGCCAGCAATTTTTTCGCCTGCAAGTTGAGCATGCATTAAAGATTCAGCAGCTTGTTCTTTCAAGAAAGTAACAATTGGCAATCTATAAGGACCTGAAACCATCATTGAAGAATGGGTATATCTTACAACTCCAGCTAATTCATACTCCATTATTTCATTTAGAATACTGCAAACTTCTTCAGAATTAATTTTGTTATTACTCATCATATTTCTATTTTTTGTTAGTTAATGTCAGAATGTTATAATACAATAATATCATTGTAAACCATTGATATAAGGTATTTTTTTAATGATAATTAATCTGATTATCATTCTCATTTAAAAAAAATGTAACATTTAGCTTAATAAATCGTTATATATACATTGGTATAAATTTATTCAAAAAATGAAAACCCATGTTATTACATATGAATTTAGCACTCAAAATAAAAAAAATATTATTAATCATAGCCATGAGATTAAAAAAATATGTAACAATGAAAAAAAGATGGATTTTCAAGATTTTCTACAAGAGGCTTCAAAGAAATTATTAGGTTTTGCATTAATTCTAACCAATAAAAATTATCATGACTCATACGACTTAATTCAGATGACTATATTGAAATTAATTGAGAAGGAAGAAACTGTTCGTAAAATTAAATACCCTTATGCTTATGCTAAGAAAATTTTAGAAAACAAATTTAACGATGAATTTAAAAAACAAAAAAGAGTAGTATTTCTTGAAGATGTAAACCTTGAAAAAGGCCATAATAACAATCTGGAAGAATTGATTGAATACGATGAGCTTCAAAAATATTTACGCAATTTAAATGAAATAGATCAGACAATATTAACCATGCTTGGAACTGGTCACAGTTATAAAGAAATTCAAGATTTCATTGGTGACATCAGTATGTCTAATTTAAGAGTTAGAGCAAACAGAGCTAGAGCAAATCTTGCAAAAAAAATGGGTAAAAAATTATGAGCACAGAGAAAGAGATTTTAATTGTAAAATTGTTTGATCAAGGAGCTACTCTTGAAAACTCAACTGAGTTATTTGATCTAGTTAATTCATCAGATGAATTAAAAAAGTTTTATGAGAATTTATTACAAAGTGACTCTGAACTTAATTCTTATTTCAATAATAAAGATTCCGAAAAACTTAAAAATAAATTAGAGGTTTTTATTAATGCTCAATTTGATGAGCCTGACACTAAATCCAATTCTTTCAGACAAATATTAGGTTTTGCTTTGGCTGCGTGTTTAGTTTTAGCTATAGTGACTTTTATATCTCCATCAAACAATCAAAATAATTATGAGCAAATTAGTTTCAATGCCATAAATCATATTGCAGAAAATATTTTAGAAAAACCCGAGAGCATTTACATATCTGGTACAGACATGACTTCTATATGGAGCATTGGTGCACAATACGCAGAAGAATTAGGTAAGGATAAATTTGTTGTTATGTATGCTTTGCATGAATTAAATAAAGATAATTTCCTTAATAACAATATTAACGCCCCTCGAGCAGACAAAGAGTATTTTTTAGATCTTGCTCTTATAGATGAAATAGATCTTAACTACGCCGCTTCTGAAGTTAAACGAAGAATTTATTGCAGTTGTTAAAATAATTTGTAACATCTTTCTTTTTCAATCGTTATTTAATTAACTAACATTTTTAATGGAGTAATTTATGGAAGCAGCTATTGGATATACCATCGTGGGATTATTTTTAATTTCTATTTTCCTGTTTGTCATAAAAATTTTATTTATCAAAAAAAAATCACTCCGTAATGAAGATGAGATTATCTTAGATAAAAATATGGTGCATTATGGTCCTTTCACGGGAAACAAAATTTATCCAGGGCGTAAGTTTATTCTCCTCCTTGCGGTCTCATCTTCATTTTTAACTGCTGATATTGAGTTTAATACTGTTGATAATTGGAGAATATTTTCTTGGGGAGAAGATGAATTAATGATCCAAAAGAAATCTACTTCACGTGATTCCAGTTTTTATATCGAAATGGATAGACCTTTTTGTATCTGTGCAGACCCATTAATTACAACTCCTATTAATGGAACAAATTATAATCAAGGAGATAAAATTGAAGCTACTATAGCAATTGATAATAATATGCCAGAAAAAATTTTATTTACTGTTAATGCAGTTCACGATAATGGCTTTTACATCCTAAGGCCAGATTTTCATCCCTCTTTTAGAGATGCAAAGTCAATAAAAATTAAATTTGATCGCTCAAGTAATTTACAAACGATGCTTTTTAATACTAAGGGCATTTATCATGCAATGAAACAATCAGAAAGAATTTGTATGAGTGGATATGAGCTTCAAGCACCTGAAATAAAAGAAACTAGTTTAATTTAAGCTAATTGTTTAATTTTTATTAATTTAATTGGTCATGTTTTTTCCTTGTTTGCTATTGGTAATTCATACCAACTGGTTGTGTACTTAGGCGAGGTCATATTTTGTTTCATAGGTGACCATTTTTTTGTATTTTGTGAAGCGAAATAGATTTGTATTTCGCAAGCATTTAACTGATCTATATATTCCATAAATTTTGAGTTCTCTTTGAGCTCATTGGAGTCTTTAAATAGAGAATATTGCTTTGTAGCTTCATTAGAAAATTTACTTAAAAGAATTCCGGCTTTTGCATAGTCATATCCCGGTTTAAAGATTGGTAAAAGAGCTTTTTTTGCTGCTATTAAAATGTCTCGAGTATCGTTGGTAGGAGTAGAAAACTCTATAGTTTTGTAACCAGTATGTTGAGGCTTATGATCACTAAATGGACTGGTTCTAACAAAAACTGAAACTTGAGAGCATTTTTGTTTTTCATTTCTAAGTTTCTCAGCAGCCCTGACTGCAAAGTTACTCACAATAGGCCTTAGAGTTTTTAAATCTGTAACCCTGACACCAAAACTTCTACTAACAACAATTTGTTTTTTTGCTGCAGTATTATTCTCTATACCCAAACATCTTTGACCTCTTAGTTCTCTCACAGTTCTTTCTAGCACTACACTAAATTTTCTTTTAATATAGCGAGGATCAACATCTGCAAGCTGTAGAGCGTTAGTGATTTTGGCTTGATTTAGATGTTCATCAAGTCTTCTGCCAACACCCCATACGTCTCGAACTGGAGTGTTTTTAAGAGCTTCTCGAATTTCTTTGACTGTAGATATTTGATGAACTTTGGTTGGTACGTTTATTCTTTTTGCTTCATTTAAAGCTATTTTGGTAAGCGTCTTTGTAGGCGCTATACCTATTCGAACCGGGACTCCAGTCCATTGCTTAATTAAGCTTCTAATATGACAACTAAAATCATATAGGTTGTAATGTTCTTCTAAAGAATCTAAACTCAAAAAGGCTTCATCAATGCTATAAACTTCAACTTCAGGAACAAAGCCTTCTAAGATATTCATGACTCTAGCCGACATATCGCCATAAAAAGTAAAGTTTGATGAAAATACTTGACCATTTTTTTGTAAAAAAGATTCTTTAACTTTGAACCAAGGAACGCCCATATCAATGCCCATTTTTTTTGCTTCTGAACTTCTTGCAATAACACAACCGTCATTATTAGAAAGTACAACAATAGGGGTATGCTTTAAATCTGGACGAAAAATTCTTTCACAAGAAGCATAGAAGCTTTCACAATCTACAAGAGCAAAAGTCATTAGAATTTATTAATTGCAGCAGTGACGGTTCCAATAATCTCTAATTCTTGACCATTATTAATAAAAATAGGAGGATATTTAGGGTTATCTGGCATAAGACACATCCTCGGCTTCAATTTTAGTCTTTTGCATACAAATTCACCATCTATTGTTGCAACTACTATACTGTTGTGAGAAGGCTTAATGCTTCGATCAACGATTAAAACTGCTTGATCGGTAATCCCCGACCCAATCATAGACTGCCCTTGAGCTCTTACTAAGAAAGTAGCAGCACCGTTTTTAATGAGATGTTTATTTAGGTCTATAGGGCTTTCAATATAGTCGCTTGCAGGGCTGGGGAACCCTGCATGGACTGACTCAAGAAAATAGGGCACAAATATTGCCGGTAGATTTTCTTCAGAAATTTTTCCGATATAGTTAACTTTCATAGGAATTAATAAATACTGTATAAATATACAGTATTATTATTAATGAAGCAATATATTCAATTTAAATTTATTAAACACTTTTAGTATTCATAGTTTGTTAAAATACATATATGTTAAATTTTTCTAAAGTGTTTCCTGAGATAGTTAATAATCAACTTCATAGCCCAAAAGCAGCTTTGTGGATTTTTATATTATTTACAGCACTCATGACATGGCGCTCAATTATACATATGTTTTTTGAGTCCTTTGGTTTTCAGAATATCGCAAACTTTGTTGTTTTAAGTGGTGACCCAGATCCTATGCCAATAATATATAGATTTTTTTCGTTATGGGGGTCTGCCCAGCTTTTGTTTTGTCTTTTTTGTTGGATTGTAATTTTTAAATATAAATCTTTAATACCTCTTATGAGTGTATTTTGGATGCTTGATTGGGGTCAAAGATTGTTTATTTATCCATTTATAAGAATGGACATATTTGCTACAGGAGAATACACAAATGGTTTAACCCCAGGAGTTGATTTGGCCCCGATAGTATTTGCAATAACAGTAGTAATGTTTTTAGTATCTATAACAAATAAAAAAATATTTAAGAGATAGGAAACTTTTCTAGATTGAAATCTTGGTTTTCAATTTCAAGAAACCAGCCATGGTCACTCCAGTCACCAAGAACAATTCTTTTTGATGACCCGTCAGCATTATGAATTTTAGGTTTGTGCGTATGACCATGAATAAAGAAATCAGGATTATCTCTTGCTAAGAATTCATTTACAGAGTCTAAATTAACATCTGTAATCTCTAGAGATTTTTCGGATGTTGCCTTCTTGCTTTCATTCCTCATTGCAGAAGCAATTGATTTTCTTTCATTGAGATCTTTATTCAAGAAATTATTTTGCCAATCTTTTGATCTTACTTGATTTCTAAAGTTTATATAATCATGGTCATCAGTGCATAAGAAGTCACCATGACTAAGAACGACCTTTAAACCATTAATATCCAAATTATGTGGATCTGGGAGGATAGTAATACCAACTTCATCGGCAAAATCTTTTCCAATTAAGAAATCTCTATTGCCATGCATAAAAAACGTATCAGGCCCCTGAGCAGTAAAATTAATTAATATTTTTTTTATTTCTTGAAGATATGAATTGTCATCATCATCGCCAATCCAAGATTCAAATAAATCCCCTAATATAAATAGATGAGTGCAATTTTTTTTTGATCGATCTAAAAATTCTTTAAAGGCAATAGTTAATTGAGGATTATCTTCGCTTAAATGTATATCTGATATAAAGCGTGGCTTCATTCACTTATCGTTACAGACTCGATTGTTATTGTATCTATTGGAACATCCTGATGTCCGCCTGAAGAGCCTGTAGCAACGCCTGCAATTTGATCTACAACATCCATACCTTCAATTACAACACCAAATACTGCGTAGCCCCAACCTTGAGGATTTTCACCTGTATGATTTAGGAATCCATTATCTTTATGATTGATAAAAAATTGACTAGTTGCAGAGTGGGGATCCATTGTTCTTGCCATAGCAATAGTTCCTCTGTCATTGGATAGGCCATTGTTAGCCTCATTTTGAATGGGGGTAGTTCCACTTGATTTATTGGCCATATCAGCTGTTAAGCCACCTCCCTGAACCATAAAATTATTAATAACTCTATGAAAAATAGTGCCTTCGTAATATCCGGACTTGGCAATAGTTTTAAAATTTTCTACTGTTAATGGCGCTTTCTCATCATTTAGCTCAAGTTTTATTTCCCCAGCCGAAGTTTTGATAGTTACTTGTGTCATATTTTTCTCCATGTTTTTTAGAATTTTATCATCTTCTCCAGAATCCTTTGCAGCATAACCAAACATTTCCAAGAATATCTCATATGTCACATCTGATTCTGGAAAGGATTCTATAAATTCATCATATTTTTCTTCAAACCATTCTTCTGTGCCCGGCTCCGGAGAGCTACAAGCAGCAATAAATAAAATTAGAATTGTAAAAGTAATTTTTTTAATTTTCATAAGATCTAGTCTCTAGATATTTTAATAGATTTCTTTAATTTTAATACTGTTTAGTAAGAATATAATCCTTAAAATAATTTTTAATTATTTTTGAACTCAAACCAAATTCTTCAAGCGTATAGTTATGTTTTTGTTTTTTAAGGCTTTTTTGAATATTCAAATAATTTTGCATCTTATTTTCCGTTTCAATGCTCATATCAAGACCTAGTTTCAAATAAGCATCCTTTATTGTATTTATAGGATCTTTAACAAATTTTTCATAGCTGATGTTAGCTATTTGATTTTCATTTAAATTTTCTTTGTCCTGCATACCTTTATATAATTTATGCCTCCAAAAATCTATAACCATATCGCCAATGTTTTTATTATTAACTTTTTTACTAAAACCTAATCTTACATTTTTAGTCAAACTACAAAATGAACCAATCGATTCAACCGGATCTCTATGAATATTAATAAATTTAGCATTTGGATAAGCTTCCAGTATTTCTGGGATATGGCCAATATGACTGGGATCTTTTAATAACCATCGTTCAGGTTTACCGGTTAGCTCTAGGATTTGGAAGAATTTTTTGTGCCACTCAAAGACGGATTTAAAACTACAGTTTTTTAGGTACTCAACATATTCAGGAACATCAGCCATGCATAAATAAACAATACTTCTTATATTGATTGTTGCTATAAGCATACATTCTTCTGGTGTCTCTGCTCTGATATGATGCATTGCTTTTAATTTTGGAATTATTGTCCTAGCAAGCTTTAGTTGTTTATTTATTTTTTTCTGTCTTGAAATTTTTTCTCTGTTTTTATGGACTAATGGAAGCGGCTTCATTATTTCCCAATATTTAGGAGATCGATGATTGGTATCGAGCGCAAGCATATTAAATAAAAAAGTTGTGCCCGATCTGGGAAGACCAGTAACAAAAACCATGTCTGCTGGACTTGATAGATTCTTTTTACTTGCTAATTTATAAATTTCACTTCTTACTTTAAGCCTATCTTTTAGTTGGTTTTTGAATGCTATCGATCCAAAGAAATTAAAAGTATTATTTTTGTTTGCAGAATCAATTAAAATACTAAGCGGCTCACTATAATCATCTTCGCCTAACTTTCCATTAAGATCACCAATCATCTCTTGAATTGTAATTTTTCTAAACATAATCTTAATAAGATACCTTTATAATTAACAATCCTCAATTTAAAATGTTACAAAATGAATATTTTATTTTTATGTGTTGGGAATTCTGCAAGAAGTCAAATCGCTGAAGGTTTAGCTAAAAAAATGCTCCCTCATTCATTTGATATCAGGAGTGCCGGTTCAAGACCTGCTCAAAATATTCATAAAGATGGTATTTCAGTTATGCTTGATATTGGAATTGATATTTCTAATCATAAACCTAAATCTATAGAGAGTCTTGATGAAGATTTTATGAATAATTTAAATTATGTAATTACTCTTTGTGCAGAAGAGGTTTGTCCAGTTATTACAGATGCTGCAAAAACATTTCATTGGCCAAATGAAGACCCTGATAATAAAGAATTTAATGAAATTCAATCAAGAAACGCATTCATTAAAACCAGAGAAAATATATTTAATCTCCTTAAGAAATTTATATTAACAGAAAATTTTTAATTACTAGATTTAATTAAGTTGAATGAACTAATATAAAATAGGTTAGATGGCTCCTCAGGTTGGGATCGAACCAACGACCAATTGATTAACAGTCAACTGCTCTACCGCTGAGCTACTGAGGAACGTTAAGCAAAGCATTATAATTAATTTTGTATATAGAAGTAAATGACAAAAACACTAAAGGTAGTATCTGATTTTGAGCCAGCAGGCTCTCAGCCTGAAGCTATTAACAATTTAGTTGAGGGCCTGAGCGATGGTTTATTGCATCAAACATTGTTAGGAGTAACAGGCTCAGGTAAGACCTATACAATGGCAAAAGTTATTGAGGCCACGCAAAGACCTGCAATAATTATGGCTCATAATAAAACTTTGGCAGCCCAACTTTATGGTGAATTCAGAGATTTTTTCCCTAACAATTCAGTAGAATATTTTGTTTCTTACTATGATTATTATCAACCAGAAGCTTATGTGCCTACATCAGATACCTATATTGCAAAAGATGCTTCAATCAATGAACACATTGAACAAATGAGACTTTCGGCAACGAAAGCATTAATTGAGAGAAAAGATACTGTGGTTGTTGCAACTGTATCATCTATATACGGTTTAGGTGCGCCAGAGTCATATCTAAAAATGGTAGTCCATTTAGATCGCGGAGATATGATTTCACAACGTGACCTTGTATTGAGATTATCTGCACTTCAATATACAAGAAATGACATGGATTTTAGAAGAGCAACTTTTAGGGTGAGAGGTGATACGATTGATATTTATCCTGCAGACTCGGATAAAGAGGCGTTAAGGATTGAGTTTTTCGGAGATGAGATTGAAAGATTAAGTTGGATTGATCCATTAAGTGGACATATTGTTAATGAAACTCCAAGAGCAACTATATTTCCAAAAACTCATTATGTAACTCCAAAAGAGACTGTTACAAATTGTATCCCTGAAATTAAATCTGAGTTAAAAGAGAGATTAGAGGTTTTGAGAAGTTCCAATAAGTTAGTAGAGGCACAACGATTGGAAGAACGAACCAAATATGATGTTGAGATGATGCGAGAACTTGGTTATTGTCAGGGTATTGAAAACTATTCAAGGTATCTTAGCGGAAGAAAGCCTGGCGAGTCTCCCCCATGTTTGTTTGATTATATTCCCAAAGATGCGATTGTCTTTATTGACGAATCTCATGTCTCTGTCCCACAGATTGGTGCTATGTACAAAGGAGATAGATCTCGGAAGGAAACTTTGGTTGAATATGGCTTTAGATTGCCTTCAGCATTGGATAATCGCCCTTTAAAATTTGAGGAATGGGAAACTTTAGCACCGCAAAGAATATATGTTTCAGCTACACCAAGCAGGTATGAAAATGAAAAGCAAGATAATCTTGTTGAGCTTTTGGTGCGCCCAACAGGCTTAACAGATCCAGAGGTAGAAATAAGACCTGCATCAACTCAAATTGATGACGTTATTGGCGAATGCCATGAAAGAGTTAACATGAAAGAAAGGGTTTTAATTACAACCTTAACAAAAAGAATGGCAGAAGATTTAACAGATTATTTAAATGAAAATAATATTTCTGCAAGATACATGCATTCTGATATTGATACTGTTGAAAGAGTTGAAATTATTAGAGATTTGAGGCTTGGTAAATTTGATGTTTTAGTAGGAATAAACCTTCTGAGAGAGGGTTTAGATATACCCGAAGTTAGCTTAGTTGCAATTCTTGACTCGGATAAAGAAGGGTTCTTAAGATCAGAAACCACTTTAATACAAACTATAGGACGAGCTGCAAGAAATTTAAGAGGCACTGCAATTTTATATGCCGACAAGGTAACTGGATCAATGCAAAGAGCTATTGATGAAACTAATAGAAGAAGGTCTATTCAAGAAGAATTTAATAAAAAAAATAAGATAATACCTAAATCAATCTCAACTAAAGTTAAAGACATTATGGAAGGAGCAAGAGTTATAAAAGGCAATACTAAAAAGAAAAAGGAAGATATTGAAAAGATAGTATCATTTAAAATTCAAGATGACTCAATTGAAAATGTAACTAAAACTTTACAAAAACTAGAAGATGAAATGTTTTCGCTTGCAAAAAAAATGGAATTTGAAAAAGCAGCCTTATGTAGAGATAAAATTACTTCTTTGAAAAGAAAACTAATCGATCTTTAGGTGCTATACATTCGTGAGCACTCTGCAGTTGATAATAGCTTTGTACTCTATCTACATAATCAATAGCTTGTTGGGCTCTAGAATAGGTTTTGCTATCTACTAAATTTAAATCTTCGCCAGTTAAACTTTTTAATTTTTCTTTAATTTGGCTCCATGAAACATTTTGAACATCTTTATCAATTAAGGTTGCAATATTTAATATATTTGTTGGTCCAAGATTATAGCTTGCCAGTACCGCCGAAAGTTGATCTGGATAAGTAGGACCAATTTGATTTTTTTCTTGCAAAATTGCAAAGTACCTTGCACCGCCTTTAATATTTTGCTCAGGGTTTAATCTTTTTTCAACTCCGACCAATTCAGCAGTTTCTAGGGTTACCATCATCATACCTCTAACACCCATATTTGATATTGCTTTTGGATCCCATTGAGACTCTTGAAAAGAAATAGCTGCCAAAAGACTTTTATCTATATTTGTTTCTAGCGAAGCTTCATAAAAGAAAGAATCATACTGAAGATATCTATTTGTATATAAGTCTTTAAATTTATTTTTTTCAAAGTTATTCAGGGTGGAGGTTTCATAAGCTTCATCAAGAATTGCTTCGCAACTTTGATAATTATTAAATTCAGAGCACCCAAAAACTAAAACCCCAGATAAGGCAAATAAAAAAAACTTGTAGATATTTCTCATTTTTAATTATTTAATTCACAAAGACTTTATAATTGTTACATACAATATTTTAGACTAAAAAAAGTGTCAAAGAATAAAAGCTTTATATTTCAGGGAAAAGAAAGTTTTTCAAGAAGTAAACTGCTTCAAATTCAGACCAGTTTTAATCAAAACAATAATTTAGACGCAGATATTTCATCAAATGAAGTCTATATAGTTTTATCAGCTAGAAATAAAATTAATGATCAGGTATTTCAAGATATATTTTCTGCTAGTAAATTTAATGAAGATTTTACATTTTACGTTGGACCTAGAATTGGGACTATCTCACCTTGGTCTTCAAAAACAGAGGACATTATAAAAAATGTTGGTTTTAAAGATGTCATAAGAGTTGAGAAGTTATTTGGATTCAATATAAAAACTGAAATCCATATGAAAGATCTAGACATTTCGATGTTTTTTGATCGAATGACTCAACAGATTTATTATAGCCATCATGACGTTGAAAACTTATTTATTTCAGATTCGCCGCGCCCATTAAATTACATTAATCTTCTTGAAAAGGGTAAAGAGGAACTTATACAAGCGAACCAGTCATTTGGATTTGCAATGAGCGAACAAGAAATTGATTATTTATATAATTTCTATAAAACAGAACAAAGAAATCCAACAGATGCAGAGTTGATGATGTTTGCTCAAGCAAACTCTGAGCACTGCAGACATAAGATATTTAACGCAAAATGGAATATTAACGATAATCAAAAAAATGTTACTTTATTTGATCTTATAAAAGAAACAAGTAAAGCTTCTCCTAATGGAATTATATCTGCCTATAAAGATAATGCGGCGATTATTTCAGGAGAAAAAGTTGAAAGACTTAACCTTACCAATGATCATAAATACGAATTAGTAGAAGATATATTAAATTCAACAATTAAAGTTGAAACACACAATCACCCTACAGCAATATCACCATATCCAGGTGCTTCTACGGGTTCAGGTGGTGAAATTAGAGATGAAGGTGCAACAGGAAGGGGCGCAAAACCAAAGATTGGTGTTGTTGGTTATAACGTATCAAACTTGAGGATACCTCAACTCATAAAACCATGGGAGAAAGATGAACATAAACCTAGCAGAATTGCTTCTCCTTTGGAGATTATGATTGAAGCTCCAATTGGCGCTGCTGCTTTTAATAATGAATTTGGCAGACCGGCAACACTAGGATATTTTAGATCTTTTGAAACAGAATTCGATAAATCAAATAAAGCTTTTGGATATCATAAACCTATTATGTTAGCAGGGGGCGTAGGAGAAATAAGAGATCAAAATAACTTTAAATTACAAATTTATGATAACTATGTAATAGTTGTTTTGGGTGGACCATCAATGTTAATCGGTCTTGGTGGAGGTGCAGCATCATCTGTATCTTCAGGAGAAAGCGATGAAGATTTAGATTTTGCATCAGTGCAGCGTGATAATGCTGAAATGGAAAGAAGATGCCAAGAGGTTATAAATATATGTTCTCATCAAGAGAATAGTTATATTGAATTCATCCATGATGTTGGAGCAGGGGGATTATCAAATGCGATACCTGAATTAGCAAAAGACTCAGATTTAGGGGCCTATATCGAATTACAAAAAATACCAAATGCAGATAAATCTATGTCTCCAATGGAAATATGGTCAAATGAATCACAAGAAAGATATGTTTTAGCTATTAACAAAAAAAATATAGATGATTTTGAAAAAATTTGTAAACGCGAAAGATGTGAGTATGCTTTTGTTGGCAAAACAACAAAAGAAAAATCAATTAAGTTATATGATGAAATAAATGATAATTATCCAGTAAACGTTCCTCTTTCAATGCTTTTTGGTGATTTACCAATCACAAATATGTCTATAAAAGATTTATCTCAAAATACGTCTCAAGACATTAATGCAGAGCAATTTAATTTAAAAGATTGTCTTATTTCTGTGCTTAGACATCCTACAGTTGCTTCAAAATCCTTTTTAATCACAATAGGCGATAGGACTGTAGGAGGCATGGTAGCAAGAGACCAATTTGTAGGCCCTTATCAAGTACCTGTTTCTAATTATTCCTTAAGTTTGCGTTCTTTTACTTCTCTGCAGGGAGAAGCTGTTTCAATTGGTGAGAAACCAACATTAGCAATTATAGATCCTGCCGCTTCAACTAGAATGGCATTAGGAGAAGCTATTACAAATATGGCTGGAGTAGTAATTAAAGGATTAGAGTACGTTCAAGTTTCAGCAAATTGGATGGCTGCTTGTGGAGAAAACTCTCAAGATTTAGCTTTACGTAAGGGTGTGGAGTCACTCTCAAAAATCTGTATAGATTTAAACATATCAGTACCCGTCGGGAAAGATTCTCTATCAATGCGAACAAAATGGGCTGAAGGCAATGTAGACTTCGAGGTTAGAAGTCCTTTATCTGCAGTTATGACGGCTATGTCACCTGTTGACGATGTTGCAATTGCAGTTACACCTGAACTAGTTGAAGATCAAAATACAAAAATTTTACTTATAAAAATGAATTCTAATTTAAGGTTAGGAGGATCAATTTTTTCAGAAATAACTGAGAGTTATTTTAAAACTACACCTGATATTGATAACGTTGTTTTATTTAAAAGATTATTTGAGACAGTTCAATCTCTTATAAAGGATAAAAGAATTCTTGCGCTTCATGATATTTCGGACGGAGGATTGATTATCTCATTGTTAGAGATGTGTTTCACAAAAAAAATAGGCATGGAAGTAAACCTTGGAAATATTCAAAATATTAACGAAACCTTATTTTCTGAAGAAATAGGATTTGTAATACAAGTCAATAAAGACAATGTGGACGATATAATAAATATTTTTAATGAAATAGGTGCTACTGCAAATGAAATTGCGTCACTGCAAGAGTCACATTTTTCTATCTTATCTAATGACGAATGCATACTTAGAGAGCCAATTAGATCATTAGAACATTATTGGAGAGAAACATCTTACTCTATTCAAAGATTAAGAGATAATCCTGAAACTTCAGATTCTGAAATTAATCTTTTAGATAATAAAGATTACAAAGGCTTAACTTCAAATACGGTCTTTGATGATAGTAAAGTTAAAAGAATTAATATTAATACTAAAAGCCCAAAGATTGCTATTTTACGAGAGCAAGGAGTTAATGGTCAAAACGAAATGGCTGCAGCATTTACTTTAGCAGGATTTGAGGCAACAGACCTTCATATGCAAGATTTACTTGATAATAATGCAAATCTCAATAATTTTGATGGTTTGGCAGTCTGTGGCGGATTTTCATATGGGGACGTTCTTGGCGCTGGAGGCGGATGGTCTAAAACAATTTTATATAACAATCGTGTAAATGATCAATTTGAAGAATTTTTTAACAATGAATCTACATTTACTCTGGGCGTTTGCAATGGATGTCAGATGCTATCTAATTTAAAAAATATAATTCCAGGAGCTGATCATTGGCCAAGATTCCAAAAAAATCTTTCAGATCAATTTGAAGCGAGATTAGCTCAAGTACGAGTCGAGCACAACGACTCTGTTTTATTAAAAGATATGATTGGATGGTCTATGCCTGTTGCTTCAGCTCATGGAGAAGGGAGGGCAATTTTTGAATCCGACAGTTTGAATAATTTAGAAAAAAATAACCAAATTGCACTCACATTTGTAGACTCAAATTTTAATTCAACTGAAATTTATCCTTTAAATCCAAATGGGTCGATAGATGGTGTGACTGGTTTAACTGCTGGAAATGGGCGAATTACTATTATGATGCCACATCCAGAGAGAGTATTTAGAAAACATCAAATGAGTTGGCATCCAAAAAATTGGGATAAGTTTTCTCCTTGGATGCAGATGTTTATAAATGCTAAAAATTTTTCTAAGGAAAGTTAATCAAAGTTTAATTTGTTCATCTCTGAAAATGAATGATTCTGTTTTGCAGTCATCAATATAGTATTTAAGTGTCTTTTCTACAGTAGGGAATGCAATCTCATTCCAAAGTATTTCATTAATATTAAAAAGTTTTACTTCAGAACTTTCCATAGTTGGCCCATAATTATCATCAAGTAGATTTGCTAAATAAAACATATGAACTTGATTTATATGTGGAAGACTAAACATAGTGTAAGGCATAATAATTTCTATATTCGAGCCTGTTTCCTCAAAGGTTTCCCTAATGCCACCATCTTTAAGAGTCTCTCCATTTTCCATAAAGCCTGCAGGAAGTGTCCAGAGACCTTTACGAGGGTTAATATTTCTTTTTGCCATAAGTATTTTGTTTTTTCTAAGGCAAAGGGCTCCAACAACCATGTTTGGGTTAGTATAAAAAATGGTTCCACAATCTGGGCAGCAATATCTTTTAATATTATCTCCATCTGGGATTTCAAATTTAATCTTAGAGCTGCCGCAGTTTGAACAATATTTCAAAATTTTCTTCCTTATTTAAAGATAATGAACGAGTAAGAAGTTAAACTTAAACGTATGATTAATAGCATAAGCCAAAAGCTTCAACAAATAAATCTAAATCATCCTACTAAATATAAAAAAGCTGGAGTTTTGATCATTCTTATGAAGAATAAAACTGATAAAGAATATTCAATTTTATTCACAAAAAGATCAGCAAACTTATCTTCCCATTCAGGCGAAGTTAGCTTTCCTGGCGGCAAATGGGAAGAAGGAGATGAAAATTTATTTCAGACGGCATTACGAGAGTCAAATGAAGAAATTAATCTAAATGTTAGCAATATAAAATTATTGGGACATCTTAATTTTTTACTTTCTAGACATAAAATAGAAGTTAATCCATACGTGGTATTCTTAGAAAAATTTCAAGAGTTTGAAGGTAATTTTGAGATCGATACTATTTTTACCGTTCCTGTAAATTTTTTAATGAATCCGCAAAACATTATTTATAAGCAATTTAAGCGAAAAGATTTAAAGGTATCTATACCCAGTTGGGTTTATAATGGGAACCGAATATGGGGTTTGACAGCAATGATTACAGCAGATTTTTTAAATATAAGTTTTGATGCTTCAATTGATACAGATTTAGAGTTAATAAGAAATTATGACAAATATTAACTTTGAAGATAAACATCTTAAAACAGATGGAGATAACTTTTGGATTGCACCTTCAGCATGGGTTATTGGAAATGTTATTCTAGAAAAAGATGCTAGTGTTTGGTTTAATGCAGTTTTGAGAGGGGATAATGAACCTATCATAGTTGGAGCTGGGTCGAATGTACAAGATGGTGCTATTATTCATACGGATCCAGGATTTATCTGTAACATTGGTAAAAAAGTTACTGTTGGACATATGGCTATGCTGCATGGGTGTGAAATTGGTGATGGTAGTTTAATTGGTATTGGTTCGGTAGTTTTAAATGGTGCAAAGATTGGTAAAAATTGCATAATTGGATCAAAAGCATTAATAACTGAAGGAATGATTATTCCAGACGGATCAATGGTGTTAGGTATTCCAGGAAAAATTAAAAAGACTTTATCAAATGATGAACAAAGCGTTATAACTTTTGGTGCAGATCACTACATAGAAAAATACAAGCAATACAAAAAAATACTAAATAAAAATGAAAACTAAAGATATAAGAAAATCATTTTTAGATTTTTTTAATTCAAAAGGGCATCAAGTAGTGCCTTCTAGCTCACTTATTCCTAGTAATGATGAAACGCTATTATTCACTAATGCTGGAATGGTTCAATTTAAAGATATTTTTCTAGGAACAGAAACCAAAAATTATACAAAAGCAGCAACTGCACAAAAATGCATTAGAGCTGGAGGTAAGCATAATGATTTAGAGAATGTTGGATACACCCTAAGACACCACACTTTTTTTGAAATGCTGGGAAATTTTAGTTTCGGAGATTATTTTAAAGAAGATGCAATAAAGTTTGCTTGGGAATTTTTAACTGAAGTGCTGAAGTTAGATAAGGATAAATTATGGATCACTGTTTATAAAGATGATGATGAGGCGGAAGAAATATGGAAAAAAATAATTGGAATTAAACCCGAAAGAATTGCTCGTCTCGGTGATGAAGATAATTTTTGGTCGATGGGAGAAACAGGTCCATGTGGTCCATGTTCAGAAATATTTTATGATCATGGTGGTCACATCGAAGGAACTCCGCCTGGACATGAAGGAGATGAGGGAGACAGATTTATTGAAATTTGGAACTTAGTATTTATGCAATTTAATCGGGATGAGGACGGAAATATGGAACCGCTTCCAAAGCCTTCAGTTGATACTGGCATGGGTTTAGAAAGAATCGCAGCAGTTTTACAAAATGTGAATTCAAACTATGAAATTGATGTTCTTAAAGATCTTATTCATGCTTCAATAAAAATTTTTGGAGATCCTGAAAATGTTTCGCATAAAGTTATTGCAGATCATATTCGTTCAACAGTATTTTTAATTTCGGACGGAATTCAACCAGAAAATGAAGGCAGAGGATATGTTTTGCGAAGGATTATGAGAAGAGGCATTAGGCACGGATATAAACTTGGTGCAAAAAAGCCCTTTATGCATTTGTTAGTCAAGGATTTAATTACAGTTATGAAAGATTCATATCCTGAACTAAAAAACAAGAAATCTGAAATTGAAAAATCTATTGAGAAGGAAGAAAAAAAATTTTTTGAAACTCTAGATAAAGGTATTTCTATTCTTGATGAAGAAATTGCAGGCATGAATAACAATTTAATTTCTGGAGATATTGTATTTAAATTACATGATACATTCGGCTTTCCCTACGATCTGACAGCTGATATCGCAAGAGAGAAAAGTCTATTAATTGACAAAGATAGATTTAATGAACTAATGCAAAAACAAAAGGAAACTTCAAAAGCTTCTAGCAGCTTTGTTTCTTCTTTACCAGCAGCCTCCGGGATTGCTGAAACTAATTTTTTAGGTTATGACTATTTAGAGTCTGAATCAAAAGTGCTAGCCATTTGGAAAGATAATGAAAGAGTGCAAGAGACAAATGATAAAGAGGAAATATATGTAGCATTTAACCAAAGTCCATTTTATGCCGAAGCAGGTGGTCAAGTGGGCGACAGTGGACTCTTTTCTTCTAAGTCAGCTACTGGTAATATTTTAGATTGTAAAAGACAAGGTAAAGTTTTTATCCATAAAGCTATTTTAAAAAAAGGTAAGATTAAAGCTGGTGATGTTATAAATATGGTCGTAGAAAAAGATAAAAGATCTGCAATTGCCATTCATCATTCTTCAACCCATTTAGTTCATGCTGCACTTAGAGAGGTTTTAGGAGACCATGTCCAACAAAAAGGATCTCTTGTAGACGAGAATAAACTTCGTTTTGATTTTTCTCATTCCGAGCCTTTAACCAAAGAACAAATCTCAGAAATTGAAAACATAGTTAATAAAGAGTCATTGAAGAATCTCAAGATTGAAACAAAGGAGATGAAGCTGGAGGAAGCGATCAAATCTGGAGCGATGGCATTATTTGGTGAAAAATATGATGATAATGTTAGGGTTTTAACCATGGGTGAAAATTCTTATTCAGTTGAGCTGTGTGGGGGAACGCATGTAAAAAGGACTGGTGATATTGGATATTTTGCTATAACAAGTCAATCAAGTGTTGCTTCAGGTATTAGAAGGATCGAAGCAATCGCAGGCAATAAATCAATTGAATACATCAACGAAATAAGAGAAACCAACTCTTCAATTTTATCAACCTTAAATGTATCTACCGATCAACTTGCTGAAAAAATTAATTCTATCTTAGAAGAAAATAAAAATTTAAAAAAAAATTCAGGTAGTAAGAAAAAAACAAATAAGATAATAGTTTCATCTAATGAGTATCTAATTGATGACTGGAAGCTTATTGTGGAGCATCTCGAAGTAAGCGATCAAAGCGAATTAAGACACCACGTTGATGCATATAAAAATACTAATGAAAAATTATGTGTAATTATTTTATCAGCTCTTAAAGACAAAGTTGCCATGGTGTGTGGAGTGACTGATAATTTAAAAGATTATGTATCTGCTAAAATAATTATTGCAAGTTTAACTTCAGAAATTGGCGGAAAGGGAGGCGGCAGATCAGATTTTGCTCAAGGAGCTGGAGTCTCTAAAAATGTCAAAGATTTTGTTAGCTCTATCCCAAATACAGTAAAATCCATCTTAAAATAAAATTAAAATGAATAAAATTATTGTTCAAAAGTTTGGAGGTACATCTGTTGGCTCAATAGATAGGATTGATGCTGTAGCAGAAATCATAAAAAATTCTTCAAAAAATAACTCTATTATTGTTGTTGTATCCGCTATGGCTGGGGAAACTAATAAGTTAATTGATCTTGCTAAACATTTTGGAGAAAGCCCTGATAAAAGAGAATTTGATGCATTAATTTCAACTGGAGAAACTGTAAGTTCTGCTTTGCTTTCTATGGCTTTGCATTCAAAAGGTGTCAAAGCTAAATCATATTCTGCAACTCAAATATCAATGAAAACAACAAATACATATTCAAAAGCAAAAATACTGGATATTGATTCAGATAAAATTCTTAAAATTGTTGACGATAATACAATACCAATTATCACTGGTTTTCAAGGTGTAACCGAAGGTGGAGATATAACTACTTTAGGGAGAGGCGGTTCTGATACAACTGCAGTTGCTATTGCTGCACAAGTGAATGCTAAAAGATGTGATATTTATACTGATGTCGATGGTGTTTATACAACAGATCCTAGAATTGTCCCTAATGCAAAAAAATTAGAATCTATTACAATGGAAGAAATGCTTGAGCTCTCCGGACAAGGAGCAAAAGTTATGCAGACTAGAGCTGTTGAATTTGCAAATAAATATAATGTTCCAGTTCGAGTTTTATCAAGTTTCAAAGAAGGGAATGGTACTTTAATTTCTACAAAGGATGAAAATATGGAAAATGCATTAGTTTCAGGAATCGCTTTTCAAAAAGATCAAGTTAAGTTCACTTTACATGGTGTTGGCGATATTCCTGGTACTGCTTTTAAAATTTTAGGCCCAATAAGCGACGCTCATGTGGAAGTAGATGTGATTGTACAAAATGTTAGTGTAGACGGTAAGACTGACTTTACATTTACTGTTGCATCTGAAGATGAAAAAGTTGTAATGGAGACTTTAGAAAAAATAAAGACAGATCTAGATTATAGAGAATTGATGGTAGACTCAGATATTGCAAAAGTTTCAATTGTTGGAGTTGGCATGAGATCTCAAGCTGGTGTAGCAAGTAAAGCGTTTAAAGCGTTGTCTGAAAATGATGTTAACATACAAATAATATGCACATCAGAGATAAAGATAACTATGGTTGTTGATGAAAATCTAGTTGATAAAGCAGTTGAGATTCTACACAAGGAATTTGAATTAGATAAGTAAATGTTTGATCTTATTCTTAAAAACTGCAAAATCGTTAATGAAAATTCTATATTTGAATCGGATATAGCAATAAAAAACTCAAGAATTGAATTAATTGCAAATGATATTTCTTCCGAATCTAAGCAAACCATTGATGTCTCTGGCCGATATGTAATACCAGGTTTGATTGATGATCAAGTGCACTTTAGAGAACCTGGATTAACTCATAAAGGAGATATAGCAACAGAGTCTAAGGCTGGTCTTGCTGGAGGGGTAACAAGTTACTTTGAAATGCCTAATGTAAACCCAACCACAACAACAAATGAAAATTTAACGAAAAAATTTCAGATAGCAAGCACAAAGTCAGTTTCTAATTACTCTTTTCATTTAGGAGCAAGCAATACTAATATCGAGGAGATTAAAAAAGCCGATATTAATCAAGCTGCGGCACTAAAGGTTTTTATGGGTGCGTCAACTGGTGAAATGTTAGTTGATGATTTAAATGCACTAGATGACATTTTTAACTATTCACCATTAATAGTTGTAACCCACTGTGAAGACCAAACAACTGTTAAAAAAAATGAAGAAATATTTAATAATAAATATGGTCAAAATGTTTCAGCAGAACATCATCATCTGATTAGAGATGTTGAAAGCTGTTATTTATCAAGTTCACTGGCTGTCAATTTAGCAAAAAAATATAACTCCGACCTTCATGTTTTTCATTTAACTACAGAAAAAGAAATGGAACTTTTTAATCCAGGAAAAATCGACGGAAAAAAGATTACTGCTGAAGTATGTGTGCATCACATGTTTTTCAATAATACATATTATTCTAAACTTGGAAATCAGATTAAATGCAATCCGTCTATTAAAGAGGAGTCAGATAGATCAGCCCTTATCAATGCTTTATTAGAAAATAAGATAGATATTATTGCCACAGATCATGCGCCCCATACTTGGGAAGAAAAAAGCCAACCATATTCTGATGCTCCTGCTGGTTTGCCTTTGGTGCAACATGGTCTTCAAATTCTTATGGATTTTTTTAATCAAGATATATTGACACTGGAAACCATTGTTGAAAAAACCAGTCACAATGTCGCTAAAAGATTCCAAATTAAGGATAGAGGATATATAAGAGAAGGCTATTTTGCAGACCTAGCAATTATAGATAACAATAAATCTTATCAAGTAACAAAAGAAAATATTTTATATAAATGTGGTTGGTCTCCTTTCGAAGGACATTCCTTTAATTCATCAATATATATGACCATTGTGAATGGGAAAATAGTTTTTAAGGATTGTAAGTTTGCAGAAAATTTGCCCCTTGGCATGCAAATAGAATTCAATAGATAATTTAGTTATCTTTATATTTTCAAAAGGTTATAATCCATCCCTAATTATTCGGAGAGTTGGCTGAGTGGTCGAAAGCGCCTCCCTGCTAAGGAGGTAACTGGGCAACTGGTTCGAGGGTTCGAATCCCTCACTCTCCGCCAGATATATGG
>MDTE01077704.1_pt1 | contig 35509 bp, 35 predicted proteins | sample 811231 | NCBI WGS metagenome assembly MDTE01 (sample SAMN05326651, study PRJNA326480) | marine metagenome | isolation source: seawater | place: Indian Ocean: Red Sea | collected 2010
ATCCATTCCTTGCAAAGTTCATCTGAGTTACATTATCTTTTCCAAGGCGAGGCTTAATCCAGGAACTTCTCATAATTTATAAATATTTAAAGGTTTATTACTAAAGTTTGATCAAATTTCCACTTCCCTGTATCAGTAATTATGATTCAGGTTCAAAGGGTATGATCTCAGCCAGGATAGAATACCTAGCACCCCTAGTATTATTTATTAATAGCTCTTTTTAAAAAAATAGTCATCAAATATTACTTAAAAAAAATAAAGTATTTTTATTTGCAATTTTTATAAGACCTTATCTTTTTAAGAAGTAATCTACGATTTAATTTTCTGCCAATATCTTTTTCGAAAATAATAAAAATTCCCATCAAGCCAATAGGTACATAAAATATTTTTTTATTATCCTGCTTAAATAACAAACCACTAGTTGAAAAACAAATCATTAGTGGAGCCACAAAAGACAAAATTAAAGATTTATCAATTTTCATTTGAGACCTTTTTAGCTAATTTTTCATTTAATTTTACTATGGATTCTATTATTACTTTAATTCCTACAGCAATAGCACGCTCATCAGGATTAAATGTTGAGCTATGTAATGGGGAACACCCCAGTTCATTAGATACACCAAGCCTAAACATAGCTCCGGGTACCTCATTTAAAAACTCTGCAAAATCTTCAGCTCCTAATGATGGTTTTTGTAACTCAAAAACATTTTCTTGTCCTAATATTTGAATTGCAGAATCTCGTATAACTTTATTAATTTCAAAATCATTATTTACTGGAGGAGTGATTTCCCTAAAATTAATCTTAGCTTGAGCTCCATAACTACTAGCTAAAGAAGAAATATTTTTATTTAGCCAATTTCCCATAATCTTAAATAATTTCAAGTTTGTACATCTTACTGTGCCAACTAAATTTACTTTTTCAGCAAGAATGTTGTAAGCATTTCCTCCACTAATTTTGCCAAAGGTTATAACCACAGGATCTAAGGGGTCTAATTTTCTTGTAACTAATTCCTGAATAGTTGAAATTACTTTGGATGCTACCCAAATGGCGTCTAGGCCTTCATGGGGCCTGGCTCCATGACCTGATTTTCCTTTAATCTCAACTTGCAGCTCGCCAGCCGCTGCAGTTAAACTACCTTCTTTTACACCGATAGTACCTGCACGTAATTCCGGAAAAACATGGACTCCCAAGATTTGTTTTAATCCTTTAGCCGCACCATCTTGAATCATCCACCGAGCTCCGCTTGCAGTTTCTTCAGCAGGTTGAAAGATTATTCTTGTCCCAAAATTCAATTTCAAATCTTTTATAATTTTCGCCACCCCAAGCCCAATTGATATATGCAAATCATGCCCGCAAGCATGCATTATTCCATCAACTTTTGAGGAATAACTTAAGTTTGTTTTTTCTAATATTGGCAGAGCATCCATATCAACTCTTAAGCCTATAAACCCTTTATCCTCGGGTCCAAACTCAGCAATTAACCCTGTCCTGCCAACTGATTCTGTCACTCTCCAACCAATATTCTTTAAAAACCCACTTATTAAAATAGCTGTTTGATTTTCCAAACCACTTAATTCGGGATGTGCATGTATATGTCTTCTGATCGTAATAAGTTCGTCATTAATTGCATCAATTTTTTTAAAAAATTTCTCTCTATACATATCTTATTTAAGGTCGATAAATTTCATCAAATCATTTGTAGGTCTTGGCGGCCATCTTCTGACTTTGATTAACCATTCCTCATCAGAATACCTTGGATCTAATTCAGTTACAGCTATCCAATTACTTTCAGCCTCGCCCAATAATCCTCTAGACCAATGCAAAGCTGTCAAAGCTGCTCTAGCATCTGCAAACGTTGGGTAACGCCTGATCAATTTTTTTAATTCTTCTTCAGATTTATCAAAATTGCCTAGTTGGTAGTCAGCTAAAGCCATACTTGACCTTGCCATTGCAAACCCAGGATTATATTTAGCTGCTTTTGCAAATAAATCTTTTGCATTTTCCCAATTTGAAAGAGATCCTTCAACATTTGCAAAATTGTATAGTGCAGAAAAATTTTTACTATCTTTTGATATAACAAACATATAATCTTTTTTTGCAACCAACCAAAGGCCTAATGCTTCTTCAGCTATACCTCTGTTTATGTAGGGGTCAATTTCATTAGGATCTAGATTAATCGCTTTATTTTGATCTTCAATTGATCCTCTACTATCGCCAATTACAAGTTTTACATTTCCTCTATTACTTAAAGCAGCTGCGTCATCAGGATACAAGTTTAGATAATCGTCCCACTCTTTTAGAGCGAGATTAAACTTACCACTCGAACTCAACTCTAATGCATTATTAAAAAATTGTTCCCTAGTTTGAAACGCATGGCTTGGTAAAACGTAATTGAAATTTACTAGAACAAATATCAATAAAAAATAAACCTTAATTTTTTTATAATTTTTCATTTTTTAAATCTGCGTGATTTTTTCCTAAAGAAGTTAGTAATCTTCCTCTTGGAGTTCTAATAAGAAAACCAATTTGAATTAAATATGGCTCTACAACAAACTCTAACATTGAGGAATCTTCTCCTAATCCTGCGGCGATCGCTTCCAATCCAAATGGAGTATTTTTATTGAGGTTCAAAAAAGATAAATATTTTCTATCTAAATGATCCAATCCTTTTTCATCTATTTTTTGATTTTCTAAAGTCTTCCTAACAATATCTAAAGTAATTACATTAGTTTTTTCTAGAACCTGAGCATAATCTCTTACTCGTTTTAATAATCTTAAAGCAATTCTTGGAGTCCCTCTAGAAATTTCAGATAATGTATGAGACGCTTTATCTTCAATATCAAGATTTATCAAGCGAGAAAAATTAAAAATTATCTGTTTTAATTCATGATTTGAATAAATTTCCACTTTCTGTGAAATACCAAATCTATCTCTTAATGGTGCACTTAGTGATGCTAATTTTGTAGTAGCACCAATAATAGTAAACTTTGGAAGATTTATTGTTCTGCAGCGGGCTCCTCTTTGAGCTCCCATAGTTAAATCCAATCTAAAGTCCTCCATTGCAGAATATAACAACTCCTCAGTCAGTTTATTTAAACGATGAATTTCATCAATAAACAAAACCTCTCCCTCTTTTAATCCAAGAAGTAGTCCAACAATATCTCGTGGTCTCTCGATTGAAGGGGCAGTCACAATTCTACATTTTGTATTCATTGCATGAGCAATTAAAAAAGCTAAGGTTGTTTTGCCCAAACCAGGCTGCCCATGCAAAAGTACATGCTCCAGCGGCTCATTTCTGTATTTTGAGGCATCTATAGCTATTCTTAGCGAAAGCTTAATTTGTTCTTGACCAATAAATTCCTGTAATGTTTTTGGTCGTGCTAAATTAAAATTTTTATTATTTTTTTCCTCAGAAATGATATGTGAATCGACGATCCTAAGATTTTGTTTGCGTGGAGGTAAATTATTATCTCCAACTTTAGAAGAAATTATTGCCATAATAGAAGGTTAATAGCAATTGTTCTAGGGAGTAAGATTTCCTATAAGTAATATGCCAAAAAATTCTGACAAATTTAATAAAAAAACAAAAAAAGGTAGTAATTTAAAATTTCTAGCTGAAAATAGATATGCAAAATTTCAGTATGAAATTCAAGAAACAATCGAAGCAGGAATTGAACTTTTAGGTACGGAAGTAAAATCAATCAGGAACGGTAAAGCAAATCTGAGAGATGGATACTGCTCATTTAGAAATGGAGAGATATTATTACTAAATGTCCACATATCACCACATTCAAATGTAGGGTCTTTTTTTAACCATGATCCTTTGCGAAACAGAAAATTATTATTACACAAAAAAGAGATAATTAAACTAAAGTCGAAAACTGAAAAAAAAGGAATGAGTATTATTCCTTTATCTATTTATTTAAAAGGTTCTTGGATAAAACTAAAAGTTGGAGTTGGTAAAGGTAAAACATTGCATGATAAAAGACAATCTGACAAAAAGAAAGTTATGCAAAGAGAGATAAATTCTGCTCTAAAAAGATAAGAGTTAATAAAATTAATTTTTCTATGAATTTAATCTAACTGAATTAGGAGGGGGTGAAGGATCTGGATCAGCAATTAACATATGTTGCAGGACAGTTTCAGGTCTTTCGCTATCTCTCCAACGGATTTTGTAAGCAGGCATTTTTGTACCCCTACTAGTAGTTTGCTCAACTGGTTCCATGACCCATCCTCTCCTAGAACGGCCTTGAGGATTTCTTTTGACAACTGCATCCGCATGTTTAAAACGGAAACCAACACGTTCACCACTCATTTAAAAAATTTCGTATTGGAAAGTAAGTATATTTTACTTCATGCGAGGTAAGTTTTTAAAATTTAGTAGAAGTTATTTCTGGTTTTAGTAATGGAAATGGAATTACATCTCTAATTGATGGACTATTTGTTATCAGCATAATAAGTCTATCAATACCAATTCCCAGACCTCCAGTAGGGGGCATACCAATTTCTAAAGCATTTAGAAAATCTTCATCTATGCAATGAGCCTCAAGATCTCCTTCATCTCTAAGCAACTGCTGCAACTGCATTCTTTTTCTTTGATCAACAGGATCAATTAACTCACTAAAAGCATTTGCTAATTCTCGACCATAAATAAATAGCTCAAATCTTTGAACTATTTCTTTATTGTGCGTATGTGGCCTAGCCAAAGGAGAGATTTCAACTGGATAATCAAAAACAAAAGTTGGCTGAATAAGGTGTGATTCAACCTTTTGCTCGAAGACTTCATTTAATACTCTTCCAAGAGAATTAATTTTATCAGGAAGTTGAACTTTGATATTTTTGATAGCTTCTTTTGCACTTTGTAGATCACCATTAAAAGAGTCAAAATCAATACCAGTATATTCTAGAACTATATCTTTCATTGATATGCGTCGCCAAGGTTTAGAAAAATCGATTTTCTTACTTTGATAATCAATAACTAATGTTCCACAGGCACTCTCGACGATATCTTTAATTAATTTTTCAGTTAGATCCATCATATCTAAATAATTAGAGAATGCTTGATAGATCTCAACTGAAGTAAACTCAGGATTATGCTTTGTACTAATTCCTTCGTTACGAAAAATTCTACCTAATTCATAAACTTTCTCAAACCCTCCAACAACCATTCTTTTGAGATGTAATTCTGTGGCTATTCTTAAATAAAGTGGTATATCTAAAGTGTTGTGATGAGTAATAAAAGGTCTAGCTTCAGCCCCTCCCGCCTCTGACTGAAGAATTGGAGTTTCAATCTCTAAAAAATTTCTTTCATCTAACCATCTTCTTATAAAACTTATACATTTTGCTCTTATTTTAAATACATTTTTAGATTGAGGATTAACTATTAGATCTAGATAACGCTGACGGTACCTTTTTTCTATATCAGTCAATCCATGCCATTTATCTGGCAATGGTTGTAATGATTTTGACAACATTTCCCATTTTTCTACTTTGATAGATAATTCACCTTTATTTGTTTTTTTAATAGTTCCATAAACTCCTATCCAATCTCCAATATCTACAATTTCTTTGAGATCTTCAAAAGAAAGGAACTTTTGATTCTCATTGTTTTTGTTTATTATTTTTTGATCTAAATAAAGTTGAATCTGGCCCTCTTGATCATTAATAGTAAAAAAAGCAATTTTACCCATTACTCTTTTTGCTAGAACTCTTCCAGCAAGCGAAACTTCAAAGTTACATTCTTCACCACTACTTAGATAACTAAAACTTTCAAAAAGATAATTAGTAGAGTGTGATACTTTAAAGGTTTCAGAGTATGGTTCAAACCCTTTTTCTATTATTAAATTTGCTTTTGAAAGTCGCGCTTCTCTAATTTCAGACAAAATCTTATTAAATACTTAATTGCTTATTTAATTAAATTATCAGACTAAGGTTCAACTTGCCAAAGATGTTGCTGTTTCTCCAACTCTTTGAGACGCATAACCTATACCTCTAACAGTTAGAATGAGTTCTGGGTTTCTTGGATCTGGCTCTAACTTTCCCCTCAATCTTGCGACATAAACATCTACAACCCTCAGATCCGCTGCTCTTCTTGGGGGGTAACCCCAAAGTTGCTCAAGGATTTCAGCACGAGGAACAACTTTACCTGGTTCATCAAATAAGAGTTCTAGTAGGCTGAATTCTGTATAAGTTAAACTAATCCTATCTCCTGCTCTTGATACTTGTCTTCTATTAGTATCAACTACTAGATTACCGAATTTCATAACCCCTTTGCCTGAAGGTACCTCTTTAGTTTCTGTGACTGCAATAGACGGACCCATACGTCTTAAAATAGTAGCAATTCTTGCTTCTAACTCTTTTGGGCTAAATGGCTTTGATAAGTAGTCATCAGCTCCTAAATCCAATCCAGCAACCCTCTCAGAGATAGCTTCTAAAGCTGTTAGAAATATTATCGGCACTACAGACTCTGCTCTAATTCTCCTACATACAGCAAATCCATCCATCTTTGGGAGCATTACATCAAGAACTATTAAATCAGGAGATTCTTTATGAAAAGCTTCAAGAGCTTCTTCACCATTAGTTGCTGAAAAAACTTGATATCCAGCTAATTGAAGTCTTGTTACTAATACCTTCAAAACAGCAGGTTCATCGTCAACAACTAAAATGCTTGCTTTTGACATTGATAAAAAAGGATTTTGCAGATATTTCAAAGCAAATAATTTATGCAATGAATATCTTGTTTATATAATCTAACAATTAAAAATATAACATTAAGCGACCTCAAACATGTATTCCTAATATTTTCAAAATTATTTTATTTTTAAATAACAAATATTTTAGGCATTTAGGATCATTATTACTATCAAATTCTAATTAAAAATCTTTCCTCTATTGGCTTTTTTAAAAACAATCCAAAGCAATGAGCAAAATAACGGAGCGAAGAAGCCCGTTAGAAAAACTTGAGAGAAAATATTTTTTAGACTAGACAAATAAAAGATAAGATTATATGTGGGTAAATTTTTAACTAATATTTGAGAAAAATAAATAGCTCCACAAAAAAAACTTCCTAATGAACAGATCAGACCATACCTTAAATGGCACAATAAAAAATTACTTAAAATTTTAAACTTACCAAACCAAATACCACATAATACTAAACCTGGTGTTTGGGTAAAATTATAATCCGGTCCAATTGAATCTAAAGCTAGCCCAAGAAATAAACCAACAAAAAATCCGCTAGTTGATCCATGCATCATAGACCAAGGTAATAACCAAAATAAGGGCCAATACGGTTGAACACCTTGTAGGTCTAACCAACTGAATTGACACATATAGATTATTGGAACGAATATAAAAGATAATAAAGACAAATTTTTTTTAACGAATTTATTCATTTAAATTTCAATTTTCAAAATTTGTACCCAATCTATTGCTTGCGGTTTTCCTATTAATGATACGTTAGCTGTTTTTTTTGATTGTGATTCCTCATCTATAGAATAAATTATCCCTATGGGAATGTTAGGCGGCAATAAAGAACTAGCAGGAGATGAGGATACAAAATCGCCTACCTTAACATCCAAATTTTTAGAGTAAAATACTATCTTGGGTAAATCAGTGCCTGAACCTACTAACAAACCGTGAACTTGACTCCTATCAATCCAAACTCCCACCTTACTTTCAGGAGATGTTAATAGTCTTACGGAAGAAGTAAATATAGAAGTACTGTAAACTCTACCCAGCAAGCCTCCCGGACCAACTACAGGACTTCCAATTTCTACTCCATCTTTAGAACCTTTATTTAAAATGATTTGTCTCCACCAACTACCCGTTTGTCTGGCAATAACAGAGGCTGAGATAGTATCATCATTTGACAATCTTTGTAGGGACAAGATCTCGCGTAATCTTTTATTGTCTTTTTCAAGTTGTTGTATTTTGATGAATGTTTCTTGATCAAAACTATTTAAAAGAACTTCCCTTTGAAATTGACCCGGCCAGAATGGCTTGGAAATTAAATAATAAAAATCTTTATATATAGAACCTTTAGATAACCTTACAAAAAATAAAATTAATAAAAATGCAAATACAATCTTTTTTTTCTTTTTCTGACGCCAACTACCTGTTGATATTCTTCGAATATCTAACATTTTTCTAGTCCCTAATGGAGTTCCTTACAAAATCTGGAGTATCAACAACTCTTTTGAGCTTTTTAAAATCATCTAAAACCTCACCACATCCATTAACGACACATAGCAAGGGATTTTCTGCAATGTGAGCGAATATCCCTGTCTCATCACTAAGTAAATCACTAATACCTCTTACAAGTGCTCCACCTCCTGCAAGCATAATACCCCTATCTACAATATCAGCAGCCAATTCAGGGGGTGTTCGCTCCAAAGTTCTCTTAACAGCTTCAACAATTTTATTCAATGGATCAGCCATAGCTTCTCTAATCTCTCCTGAAGTTAGAGTTATAGATCTTGGTAGACCCGACAAAAGATGCAAACCTCTTACTTCTATCGAGGTCTTATCAAATTCATCATCTGGAAATGCAGATCCAATTTTTATTTTGATATCTTCAGCAGTCCTCTCCCCAACCACTAAGTTATGAACCTTTTTTAGGTAAATCGCTATTGACTCATTTATCTCATCTCCTGCAATTCGCACGGATTCACTTAAAACAGTTCCTCCCAAACTTAAAACTGCAACTTCAGTTGTGCCACCGCCAATATCCACTATCATAGTTCCAATGGGCTCAGTTACTGGTAACGAAGCTCCTATTGCAGCAGCTACCGGCTCATCAATTAAATGTACTTCCCTAGCTCCAGCTAATCCAGCCTCTCTAACAGCTCTCCGCTCCACACTTGTAACACCACTTGGAATACCTATAACTATTCTCGGAGCCACTATTCCTCTCCCCTCATTACATTTCTGAATAAAAGTTTTTATCATTTGCTCTGCTGCATCAAAATCTGCTATGACTCCATCTCTCAAAGGTCTTACAGCTCTTATATTACCTGGCGTTCTTCCAAGCATTAATTTTGCTTCTTCACCAACTGCTAATGGGACTCCTTCTTCTAAGTCCATAGCAACAACCGAGGGTTCTTGAAGAACTACACCTTTTCCTGATACATGAATTAAAGTATTAGCAGTGCCCAAATCGATACCGATGTCCCTTGAAAATTTAAATCTGTTAAAAATCACAATAAAAAATCATTTAAGTAAATAATATAACTTTTTTTTGATGAGCTCTCACAATTATTCTGTTTAGTTATGAATAGCACGCAAAACTTTAAGCAAAAACTGAAAAAAAGATTATTATAAAAAAAAATTATTATGCAAATTAACACTATCAACCTAGTTGGGCGAGCTGGAAGAGAACCAGACGTCAAGTATTTTGAATCTGGCAGTATTGTTGCTAATTTTACTCTTGCCGTTAATCGAAGAAGTAGAGATGAAGAGCCTGATTGGTTTAATTTAGAAATTTGGGGTAAACAAGCTCAAATTGCTGCAGATTATGTAAAGAAAGGATCATTAATAGGGATTACAGGAAGCTTTAAAATAGACAGTTGGAAAGATAAAAATACTGGAGAAGATAGATTTAAACCAGTGGTAAGAGTAGATAGACTCAATCTATTAGGCTCACGAAAAGAAAGCGAAAATACTCAATATTCTAATAATAATTCTAACGAGATACCTTTTTAAACTCTATTTTTTTTATAAAGTCTCGTTAATAATTTAAATAAAAAATATACAGATAACAATATCAAAATTGGTTTAACTACGAACTTAATATTATCTATGTAAGTTTCAATAATTAGATAATTTTCACCAAAAATATATCCAGCATAAGTTAAGAGAACAACCCATATTAAACTACCTAGAGTTGTCCAAATTAGAAATTTTCTGAAAGGCATAAGCTCCATTCCAGCAGGAACGGAGATTAAAGTTCTTATACCAGGGACTAATCTTCCCCAAAAAACTAGAGAAACACCATATTTATCAAACCATCTTTTACTTTTAGCAAGATCATCAGATGAAATACCAAAATATTTTCCTTTTTTATCTAAAAAATTTGATATTCTCCTTTCGTTTACCAACCTTCCCAAATAATACCAAGGCACTGATCCCGCTATAGTTCCTAGTAAACCCCAAAAAATCAAAATAAAAAAATTTAATTTTTGTTGATAGACAAAAAATCCTCCAAGAGGCATTATTATTTCTGATGGTATTGGTGGAATAATATTCTCCAAGAACATAGCAAAACAAATAGTTAGGTATGCTAATAAAGAATTTTCTTGGACAGCTTGATTAATATATTCGGGAATTGAATAGAATATATTTAAAAAAAATAAACTCAAATTTAATATCTATATAATTCTGGCTTATATGGCCCTTCTACAGAGACGTTAATATAATCTGCTTGCTCTTTTGTAAGCTTCGTCAACTTCGCTCCAATTTTATCTAAGTGTAGCCTTGCTACCATTTCATCAAGATGTTTTGGAAGAACGTAAACTTGTTTGGCATATTTTTCAGCTTGATTAAAAAGTTCAATTTGAGCTAATACTTGGTTAGTAAACGAATTACTCATGACAAAACTTGGATGGCCAGTAGCACATCCTAAATTGACAAGTCTACCTTCTGCTAAAAGTATTATTTTGTTGCCACTTGGTAAAGTAACATGATCAACTTGAGGTTTAATATTTTCCCATGGATAGTCTTTCAAAGAAGCAACATCAATTTCATTATCGAAATGCCCAATATTGCAAACTATCGCCTCGTCTTTCATCTTCACAAGATTTTCATGAGTAATTACTTGAAAATTACCAGTAGCAGTAACAAAAATATCGATATCTTCTACAACATCATCTAAGGTAACAACGCTATAACCTTCCATAGCAGCTTGTAAGGCACATATTGGGTCAACTTCAGCAACTTTTACTATTGCACCAAGTCCTCTTAATGATTGAGCAGATCCTTTACCTACATCGCCAAATCCCATAACCAAGGCAACCTTTCCTGCAATCATTACATCAGTAGCGCGCTTAATACTATCGACTAAGGATTCTCTACAACCGTATAAATTATCAAATTTACTTTTAGTAACTGAATCGTTTACATTAATAGCAGGAAAAGGTAAAGCATTTTGTTTTTGCAATTGATATAACCTTGCAACTCCAGTTGTAGTTTCTTCAGTTACTCCAATAATATTGCTTTTAATGCGAGAATAAAAACTATCGTCTTCCTGTAATTTTTTCTTAATTGAACTGAATAAGGAAATTTCTTCTTCATTACTCGGGTTATCTAAAACAGACAAATCTTTTTCTGCCTTACTACCTAGTATTAGGAGACCTGTAGCATCTCCACCATCATCAAGGATCATATTAGGCATGTCTGTTCCCCAATCTAAGATGTAATGAGTATATTGCCAATATTCATCAAGTGTCTCCCCCTTCTTTGCGTACACAGAAATACCTTTAGCTGCAATAGCTGCTGCTGCATGATCTTGAGTTGAAAAAATATTACAAGATGCCCACTTAACTTCTGCACCTAATTCAACCAAAGTTTCTATTAAGACTGCCGTCTGTATAGTCATATGCAAGCTACCTGCAATTTTTGCACCCTTAAGAGGGGCATCGGATTGATATTTATCTCTTAATGCCATCAATCCTGGCATTTCAGTTTCAGCGATCTTTATTTCTTTATGTCCAAAATCAGATAAAGAAAGATCTGAAATTACATATTTTGGTATGGAAGTTTTAAGCGAGTTAGCAATAACCATTTCTAAAAATTTTTAATACCTTAAACTATAAATGATTTTTGTCTAATTTTGTGTTTGTTGGGAATTTAAAAGAAACTATTAATTTAGGAAAAAAATTTGCTCAAAAATTAAATCCACAATCAATTGTTCTTCTACAAGGTCCAATTGGAGCAGGAAAAACTTCATTTGTAAAAGGAATAGCAGAGGGTTTATCAATCTCTGAGCACGTTACAAGTCCTACATTTTCCTTATCAAACCATTACTATTCAGGAACTATCTCACTTATACACATCGATCTTTACAGATTAGATAATAGTTCAGCAGCTCAAGAATTTTTTTTATTAGAAGAACAAGAGGCTAATCAAAATGAAGCTATTCTAGTTATTGAATGGCCACAACTAATTGAACCGATTCTCTCTAATTATTGGAAGATAGAAATTAGTTACTCTAAAAACTTCGGGAGAAATTACAAAATCTTTGATCCTAAAAATTCATTAACGCTTTTGTAATCTGGTTGTTGTTCAATTGCACCCTCTCCGAGACAAGTTAATAGTCCACAAATACTTGCGAACTTAATACAATCTTTTATTTCTATTTCCTTTAAAGAGTTAGTGGAGGAAATTAATTTTGAAATAAATCCAGCTAAAAAAGCATCTCCTGCTCCAGTTGTATCAATTATATTATCAGAATTTAAAACCTCACTAGTCCCAGAAAAACTATTTATATACCAACAAATAGGTCTTCCTCCATCTGTTATTATGACATCAGGATTTCTCGCAAGTTTTTTAGATATTTCAATAGGATTGTGATTCTGAAAAAAGATAATAGCTTCTTCCTTAGCAAGCTTTAAAATATCAGCAAAGTTTAAAAAGTCTTTTATTAATTCAACTCTATCTTCTTTACGTATTTGAGAGGAAAAAGTTGAATAATCCCAAAAAACTTCTCTCCAGTTCAAGTCAATTACTATTTTTACATCAAACTTTCGGGCTAAATTTAAAAGGAAATAAATAGATTTTTTTGATATTAAAGAAGATAAAACAATTGTTCCAGTAACAAGGAATTTTGTTTGTGAAAAAAGTTCCTCCAAACTTTTACGATGCTTTTCAAGTAAGGTTATATCCAATAACTCATCAGCAAACACTGTACCTGAGACTTTATCAAAACCTGAGAAATATCTATCGCCAAAATTATTTCTATTAACTTTCACTACTCGCGTTGGTGAGTTTTTTACTATTTGCAAAAATTGAATATCTATTTTAAGTTGTTCGAATTTTTCAATGAATTTTTGACCATCTTTATCACCTCCCAAACATCCAATAAAGGCTGAATCTATTTGTAATTTTTTCAATGCGCAAGCAACGTTTGCAGGAGCACCTCCTAAAAAATCGGTAAATTCTTCATTTGACTTGTTTTTTATTCTATCTACTAAGGCTTCACCAATACAAACAACTTTTTTTTTCTTCATTTCATGAGGTCTTTCTTAACTAAGAATAGTGAGTAAAAAACAAATAATTTATTTTTGCATTAAAGTTTAAGAAATATATGGTACTAATGCCTTTCAGTAAGTCTTCAACTTGGAAATGGGAAAGTTGGGATATATCATGGTCTTTATCAAATAAATCCAAAGATGAAAATAAAGAAAATATATTACTAATTCATGGTTTTGGTGCGTCAAAAAAACATTGGAGGCATAACCAAAATTTTCTTGGAAATTTTTATAACTGCTATGCAATTGACTTATTAGGATTTGGAGAAAGTAGTCAACCAAGTGCTTTATTAGATTACGAAAGTTATAAAAAGAACTCAATAAAGTACTCGTTTAACTTGTGGGGTAATCAAATTGCATCATTTTGTTCACAAATAATAAAATCTAAAGTCTATTTAGTGGGAAACTCAATAGGCGGGGTTATAGCTTTAAAAGCAGCAGAAATTCTTAAAGACAATTGCAATGGAGTTATTTTAATTGATTGTGCTCAAAGAACAATGGATGATAAACGCTTAAAAAAGAGCGATATTGTGATGAATCTGGTTAGACCAGTACTGAAAACATTAATCAGACAGAGGATAATTAGCAATACCCTCTTTAATAGAGCTGCTACTCCAAAGGTAATAAAGCAAATCCTTAAAAAAGCTTACCCTTCTGGTAAAAATATTGATGACGAATTAATTGAAATCTTATACAAACCTTCTCAAAGAGAAAACTCTAAAGAAGCATTTAGAGGATTTATAAATTTATTTGATGACTATCTTGCTACTGACCTTTTTGACAAAATTAATGTTCCGATACATTTGATATGGGGCGAGAAGGATCCATGGGAATCCTTAAGCGAAGCTGTATATTGGAAAAATAATTTTGAAAACATCAAAAGCCTTGAAGTTATCAATGGTGCTGGACATTGTCCACATGATGAGAATCCAGAAGAGACAAACCAATTAATAAGAAGATTTATTCAAGAGATAAAGTAAGCTTCAACATTTTCACTTAATCGCCTCAATCCTCTTAATCCATCGCGTTCAAGGTTTCTTACCCTATCTCTACTTATACCCAATACACGACCTATACCTGTAAGAGACATTGGTTCATCTCCATCCATGCCGTATCTCATTCTTAAAACTCTACATTGAAGATCTGGCAATTGATGGAGAAGCGAATGAAGATCACCTCTCATACAATCCATCTCAATTTGTTCATCAGGCAAATCTTCACAACCTGCTAATAAATCGAGCAAAACTGTATCCTCTCCATCACCAACCTTCGTTTCTAAACTTACGGGCTGTCCAGCTTTACACATTAGATCTTTTACATCTTCTTCAGGTAGTTCAACGTATTTTGCAAGTTCTCCAACTGTAGGTGTTCTAGACATTTCCTGACTTAACTCTCTTTGTCCTTTTTTAAGTTTATTTAACATTTCTGTTATATGAATAGGCAACCTAATAGCTCTACTTTTTTCTGCGATTGCTCTTGTTATACCCTGTCTAATCCACCAGTAAGCATAAGTTGAAAATTTATAGCCTCTTGCTGGATCGAATTTTTCAACTCCTCGTACAAGTCCAATTGTTCCCTCTTGAATTAAATCAAGTAGTTCCATATTCCTTTTAGTATATTTTTTTGCAACACTTACCACTAATCTTAAATTTGCAGCTACCATTCTTTCTTTTGCACGTTGACCTGCTCTCAATCTTTTTTTGACTTGTGAAACAGACAATTTAAGTTTGTCAGATAATTCTTCAATACTTGGTTTATCTCCAGTTAATTCTAATAGTTCTAACTCTGCTCTTTCAACTTGAACATATTCTTGAACCTGTCTACCAAGAGTAATTTCTTGTTCGTGTGACAATAGAGGGACCCTACCAATATCTCTTAAATAAGATCGAACTAAGTCAACATCGTTACTCGCTTTTAAAGATGCTATCGAAGTTAATTTATTCTCAGAAATTGTTTCAGAAGACATTTGAGTAGATGATGTTTTGTAAACAATACCATTAAGAAATGTAAAGTTAAACAAAAAAAGCCACAAATTCACAAAAATGAGAATAAATACCTATTAATTTCTTAAAGTAAAGAATAATTTAAAAGCCATTTTGCTGTACTTAAATAAATGAAGACTCCCGCAATATCAGTAACGGTAGTGATAAAAGGAGATGACATCAATGCAGGATCTAATCTCATCCTGTCGAAAAGCAAAGGAAGGATAGCACCAGTTGTTGCAGCTAGAGTTGTAATAAAAAACAAACTTATCCCCACAGCCGCCGCTATTAAAGGGCCTTCTCCTTGCCACCAAGCAAAGGGAAATACCACTAGTATCATCAATAAACCTAATAAAGCTCCTGTAATTGCCTCTTTAATCACTGCCCTAAATGCACCAAGCGACTTTAATTTCTGAGTACTTAAACCTCTTATGACAACCGTTGAACTTTGAGCCCCAACATTTCCACCAGTACCTATCAGCAAAGGGATAAAAGCTGCGAGCAATACTATTTCCTTTAATATTTGATCATTCATCGCAATTACTTTTGTTGTTAAACCATTTGCCAAGACTAAAATTAACAACCATAAGATTCTTCTTCTAGCAATCGTAAATAGGCTACTTTGAAAATAATCATCCTCATCACCAGCCTGAACAGCACCAGCAGCATAAATATCCCTCGTAGCCTCTTGTTCAATTACGTCAATTAAGTCATCAACAGTAACTATGCCTACAAGCCTTTTTTCTTTATCAACGACAGGAAGAGCTAAAAAGTCATATCTCTGAATTGCTCTAGCGACTTCTTCTTGGTTAGAGTTTGTAGAGACGTTAACTACATCTTTTGTCATTACATCCCCTATTTGCTGAGAAGGATCAGCAGTGACAAGATCTCTTAAAGAAAGAATACCCGTTAAATGTCTTTCTTTATCAGTAACATATAAGCTATATATAGTTTCTGTAAAAGGAGCCCTTTTTCGTACCAAGGTGAGTGCTTCCTCTGCTGTTTGCAATTCTTTTAAATCAATAAATTCAGTTGTCATTAGGCGCCCAGCAGTTTCCGGCTCATAACCTAATAATTCAGCAGTTACCTTTCTTTCTCCAGGACTTAAAGCTGATAAAAATTTTCTTACAACTTTTGCAGGTAATTCATCAAATAATTGAACCCTATCGTCTGGAGACATTTTTTCAACAATTTCAAGAACTTCACCTGAACGAAGTCTGTCTAATAAAGTTTGCTGAACAATAGGATCTAAATATTCATATACCTCGATGGCTTCATTTTTTTTTAATAGCCTAAATGCTAATGCTTGCAAAATTAAAGGTAAACTTCCAATTGCATCAGCAATATCAACTGGTTGGCTTGGCTCCAATAATAATTTAGCTTCATCGTAATTACCTGCTAAAAGCAATTCTTCAAGTTGAAAAGTAATATCTCCACGAGTATTCAAATCTGATGATAAAGATCTAATTTTTTCAAAATTATTATCCTCCATAAATATAATTTGATAGTCAAAGTTACTATACTATTATGTAATAAATTAAGTAATTTTTCTACTTATTAGAAATCCGCAAAGCATCAATAAAAGATTTAATAAAACCACAAAATTCGAATGAATAATTGCTTGTAAAAACTCTCCTTTATTTAAAATTTTATAAAGCGTGAATATAAAAGAACTAAAAGACGTAAAGCAAGAACAAAAGCCAATAAGCAAAACTTTTTTTATAGATTTGCTTAAATTTCTAGCAACTACAAACCCGAATAAAAAAGAACCAATTACTGAAATTAACAAATTATTATTAATATAAAGCCGCAGTGTAGCTGCAATAAATGATGCACAAATAAAAAATATAAATATCTTTTTGTACATCTCTCAGAAACTTTGTATTAGATAATAACCTAAATAAAAACACAAAAAAGATAATAATATAACCACCATATAATGGAATAACAATCTTACAAATTGTCTTGTCTGTAGTAAAACAAATAGTTCATAAATAAAAGATGAAAAGGTACTTAAACATCCTAAGAAACCAACATAAAATAACAATAAAAAATTTTTGTTAAGTGGATTTAATGTTACCAAAATACCCAAAAAAAATGATGCCAAATAGTTAACAATAGAAGTGTTACTAAAACACAAAATTCTACTAACTTTGAAATTATTATTTATAAAAATCCTCAATAATAATCCAAAAGTACTACCAGCAAAAAGGCAAAGAATTCCTTTAAAATCCAAAATTTAGATTTTTATCCAACCCCTAATTTTCTTATTAGGATCATCAATTAGTTTATTTGATGCTAATTCTACTCTAAACCAAATATCTTTTTTACTATTTCTCCATTTTCGCAAGATCGATAATGATGAACCAGAATTAAGACTATCTAATTTTTTTGCATTAATTCTTGGAAAAGCATACAAGGGGCAATTAGTAGTCAATATAATTTCTTTCGAATTATTAGGGATCTTATTGTCATTCAAGCTTTTTTGTATTCCACCAGCAGGTAAAGTAATTGGTCCAACCAATGCAAAACTAATTAAACAAATATTTTTTAACAAGTTTTTAATCATATATCTAACGTGGACATATCTAAATTACCACTATGAGTCTCAATAAATTCTCTCCTAGGAGCAACTTTATCACCCATTAGGATATTAAAAATTCTGTCAGCTTCAAGGGCATCCTCAATTTCGACTCTTTTCATCATTCGAGTTTTTGGATTCATTGTTGTATCCCAAAGCTGTTTAGGCATCATCTCTCCCAGGCCCTTAAATCTTTGAATATTGTAATTAGCTTTCTCTCCAAAATCCTCAATTGTTTGTTTTAATTGACCTTCGTTATAGCAATATGAATGATTCTTACCTCTTTCAACTTTATAAAGAGGGGGGCAGGCTATATAAATATAACCTTTTTCTACAAGTTCTCTTTGATATCTATAAAAAAATGTCAATAATAGAGTTCTTATATGAGCACCATCAACATCAGCATCTGTCATAATGACAACCCTATGATATCTAAGTGAACTAACATTAAATTCCTCACCTTTAATACCCAAACCCAAAGCGGTTATTAATGCCTGTATTTCAGTATTTTTATATATTTTGGTATCGTCCGTTTTTTCTATATTCAAAATCTTACCCCTCAAGGGAAGAATAGCTTGAAAATTTCTATCCCTACCTTGCTTTGCTGAACCCCCTGCCGAATCTCCCTCCACTATATATATTTCCGATTCCGAAGGATCTCTTGAACTACAATCTGCTAATTTACCTGGTAAAGTTGAGCTTTCTAAGACACTCTTTCGTCTAACTAATTCTCTTGCTCTTCTTGCGGCTTCAGCTGCGTTAAAAGATTGAATTGCTTTTTCTAGAACCGAATCAAGAACCGAAGGGTTAAATTCCATATATTTAGTGAGAGCTTCACCTATTAAAGAATCAACAATTCCTCTTACTTCGGTATTACCCAATTTAGTTTTTGTTTGTCCTTCAAATTCAGGATCTGGAACTTTTACTGACAATACTACAGTCAAACCTTCTCTTATATTTTCTCCAGCCAAATTTTTCTCAACATCTTTTCTTTTTCCTCTCTTTTTTGCAAGGTTATTAAAAGTCCTTGTCAAAACTGTTTTTAAACCTTCTATATGTGTTCCTCCGTCTATAGTTCTGATATTATTTGCAAATCCCAAAATGTTATCTGAATATACATCTGAACACCATTGCAAAGCAGCCTCTACATAAACATCATCCTTTTGAGCATCAACGTATATTATGTCTGAATGAATAGATTCCTTTTCTGAATTCATATATGCGACATATTCTTTTATGCCTCCTTGATATAAGTAAATCTCTTCTCTAAAAGAGCCATCTTTTAATTTATTTCTCTCATCTCTAAATACAATTTTCACTCCTCCATTAAGATATGCCAATTCTCTTAATCTAGATGAAAGAATAGAATATTCAAATTCAATTCCTCCTGTAAAAATTGTTTCATCAGGCTTAAAACAGATAGTTGTGCCTTTTTTATAGGGTTTTACTTGCTGCTTTTTTGATTGCAATTCACCTTTTGATAAACCTTTTTCAAATCTTTGGTTAAACTCGCTCCCATCTCTATAGACAGTCACATTAACCCATTCACTTAAAGCATTAACCACGGATATTCCTACCCCATGTAAACCGCCAGAAACCTTATAACCCCCACTTCCAAATTTACCGCCTGCATGTAGTACAGTTAATACAGTTTCTAATGCACTCTTTCCAGTGGTTGGATGAATATCTGTAGGAATCCCCCTCCCATTATCAGATATTAAAGCTGATCCATCATCTTTTAGGACTATCTCAATTAGATCACAATGACCCGCAAGTGCTTCATCAACAGAGTTATCGACTACTTCGTAAACCAAATGATGTAAACCTCTTGGACCAGTTGATCCGATATACATTCCAGGGCGTTTACGAACAGGTTCTAAGCCTTCTAAGACCTGAATTTGTTGGGCACCATAGTCATTTGAGGTTTTATTAGACCTTTTTTCCTCACTCATTTAATATAAAAAATAAAACATTAAACTTTTTAAATCTTATTTTTAAAAAAGTCTTGCATTAAACTTACCATCGGTCCAAGAGAAAGTCTCTAAGTCTATGGAAAATTTAACTAGTTTAATAAAATAACTTAAGATTTTTCCTAATAAAGTAATTGATATGATCTCAGATAAACCTGATGTAATAGTTTTAATAGGACCCACAGCAAGTGGAAAAACTGAATTAGCAATCGAATTGGCTAAGCACTTTAAAATATGTATTCATAATATTGACTCAAGACAAATTTATCGATTTATGGATATTGGCACAGCCAAACCATCTAAGATTCAACAAAAAACAATTAAACATTACTTAATAGATATTGAAGAACCAGTTCATCGAATGAATGTCAGGAAATTTCAAGAAATTGCAGAAAAATCCATAAAAAAGGAAATAAAAAAAAATAAGATACCTTTTCTTGTTGGTGGTAGTGGTTTGTATATGAATTCAATAATTAAGGGTTTTTTTGCGCATGATATTCCTCCACAAAATTTTTTAAGAACGCAATTAGAACAACTAGGTCAGAGACAATGTTGGGATTTATTAAAAAGTTGTGATCCAATTGCAACACAAAAGATTCATTTTGCTGATCAAGTTAGAACAATTCGAGCTCTAGAAGTTTTTTATGCGACAGGAAAACCTTTATCATCCCAAAATTTACAGAACCCGCCTAATTGGAACATTTTACAATTAGGGTTAGATAGAGAGGATTTAAAAGAAAGGATCTTAAAAAGAACAAAACAAATGTTTTTAGGTGGAATAATTGATGAAACACAAAATATAATTAATATATATGGTTCAGATTTGCCAATACTTCAAACTATCGGATATATGGAAGCAAAAAAAATCCTAAATAATGAGTTAACGATGGATAAAGCGATTGAGTTGACAACGCAAAAAACTATTCAATTTGCAAAAAGACAAAAAACATGGTTCCGCAACAAAAATAATCCTATTTGGCTGAATAACAAAAACCTACTAAAAGATGCAATAATTAGAATAGAGTCTTTTTTAAGCTAACTCTAAAAAATCAAAAATTTCATCCATCATCCAATTAATCAATTACTAAACTGAATGCCACCACGCCCACGCTTTGATCGCCGCGCTCCAGTCAGAGAGCTACCAAATATAAACGAAAGAATAAAACATCCTCAATTAAGAGTTGTTGATTCAGATGGAAAACAATTAGGTGTAATTGACAGAGTTAAAGCATTAGAGATTGCCTCTACCAGAGAACTTGATTTAGTTGTGGTGAGTGAAAAAGCAAATCCGCCTGTTTGCAGGATTATGGATTATGGAAAATATAAATTTGAACAAGAAAAAAAAGCAAAAGAGGCCAGAAAGAAATCTCATCAAACAGAAGTAAAAGAAGTAAAAATGAGATACAAAATAGATAAACATGATTATGATGTCCGTATAGGACAAGCTACTAGATTTTTAAAGTCAGGAGATAAAGTAAAATGTACAGTTATTTTTAGAGGGAGAGAAATTCAACACTCAAATTTAGCTGAAACTCTTCTCTTGAGAATGGCTAATGATTTAGAAGAACAATCAGAGGTACAACAACGTCCAAAAAGAGAAGGTAGAAATATGATTATGTTTCTAAGTCCTAGAAAAACTCCCCTAGTAAAAAAAGAAGAAGAATAAATAAATTACAAGCTAAATTAGTTCAAAGTTTATGACGGATGTTAAAGTGTCACTATCAAAACTTATATCAAAAGATTTTTTAAAAAAGTGAGATTCCATATACAACAAGAAAGCGATATTTCTGCATCCACGCAATTATATAACCAAATTTGCTTTGCAATAGCGGCTAGACATTATCCTCCTGGGCATAGATTACCGAGTACAAGACAGCTTGCAATGCAAACAGGACTTCATCGCAATACAATTAGTAAAGTATATAGGCAACTTGAAACCGATGGGGTAGTTGAAGCAATTGCTGGCTCGGGAATATATGTGCGAGACAATATAACTAAAAAAGAATTTAAAAAAAATTTCCAATCAAAAAATCTTATTAATAGACCTCCTGATTTAGAAGCAAAAAAAGCAATTGACAATTTAATAAATCTTGGCTGCACTCTGCAAGAAACAAGAAAAATTTTTACTAATGAAATTGATTGGAGGATAAAATGTGGAGCTAGAATTTTAGTAAGTACTCCGAGAGAAGACATTGGTGCATCAATGTTAATTGCTGAGGATCTTTCTCCAAAAATTAATGTTCCAGTGGAAGTTGTTCCTATGGAAGAATTAGAGAAAGTTCTTTGTAATTCAAATAATGGAACAATTGTTACGAGTAGATATTTTTTACAACCTTTAGAAATGCTTGCCAAAAAACATGGAGTCAGGGCAATTGCAGTTGATCTGAGCGACTTTCAGAAAGAACTAAAAATACTTAAAGAATTGCAATCAGGAAGTTGTGTTGGAATTATTAGTATAAGTCCCGGTTTATTAAGGGCGGCAGAAATTATTATTCACAGCCTAAGAGGCAGTGACTTAATGCTTATGACAGCTATTTCTGACAATAAAAGCAGATTATTATCACTTTTAAAAGCCGCAAATCATATAGTATGTGACGGTCCGAGCTTATCTGTGGTAGAAAACATGCTTATTAAAAACCGTTCTCAATTAATGAGAATACCGCAAATCATTTGTGCAAAAAATTATTTGAGTATAGAAACTATCAACCACTTAAAAAAAGAAATTGGAGTAATAAATTAAAAAAGTCATGTTACGAAACCTGAGATCAGATATTGAGATAATCAGAGAAAGAGACCCTGCCGCAAGAGGTATATTAGAAATATTCCTTTGCTATCCAGGTTTCCAATCTATAGTTATACATAGGCTATCTCATAAATTATGGAAATTAAAATTACCTTTAATTCCGAGGTTATTAAGCCACTTAAATAGATTATTTACAGGTATAGAAATTCATCCAGGTGCAAAAATTGGCAAAAAAGTTTTCATAGACCATGGTATGGGGGTTGTAATCGGCGAAACAGCTGAGATAGGCAATAATTGTCTCCTTTATCAGGGTGTAACCTTAGGGGGAACTGGGAAAAGTCATGGCAAAAGACACCCAACCCTTATGGAAAATGTAGTAATTGGAGCAGGAGCTAAAGTACTTGGATCTATAGTTATTGGTTCTAATACACGAATTGGGGCAGGTTCAGTAGTCGTTAGGAATGTTGAGGCAAATAGCACTGTGGTTGGAGTTCCTGGCCGAGTAGTTCATCAAAGTGGTGTTAAAGTTAATCCACTAGCCCACTCTGCATTACCAGATGCTGAAGCAAATGTGATAAAAAATCTCATGGATAGAATAGACCAACTTGAGAATCAAATTCTTAAGTTAGAGAAGACGCTACAATGTTTGACAAACTCAGAAAAAATTGACACTTCCAAGCTTGGTGAATCTCAGAATCTTAAGGACAAGGAAATAATAGAATTTCTTGGGGATGATTAGGATTGAGTTAAGAGGTAGTATCTTTCTCATTTTTAGGTTGAAACATAAACATCGAATAAATGACGTTTCTTCTCATATTTGTCATCATTTCAAGAAACATATCGTATCCTTCATTTTTATATTCAATTAATGGATCTTTTTGCCCATAACCCCTTAATCCTACAGATTCTCTCAATGAATCCATAGATTGAAGATGCTCTCTCCACAAATTATCGATTTGTTGAAGAATAAAAAACCTTTCAGCTTCACGCATTAACCCAGGTCTAAATTTTTCTATTTGGGACTCTTTTAAGTCATAAGCTGAACGTAACTGTTCCTGAAGATAATTTTTCAATTCCTCTATGGACAATAAACTAACGTCAGTAGTTTTAAGATCTTCTAATAAATAAATAAATTCTTTAACTTTAGAGATTAGCTGTTCTATATCCCATTCTTCAGGAGGTAAATCAGGATTAATATAGGCTTCTACAATTTCTTCCATTGTTCTTTCCCCATATCCAATGACTTGTTTCTTAAGATCAATACCTTTTAAAACTCTAAGACGTTCATTGTAAACTGCTTTCCTTTGATTATTCATTACCTCATCATATTCAAAAACTTGTTTCCTAATGTCATAGTAGTAAGTCTCTACTTTCTTTTGCGCACTTTCTAGAGATCTAGTTAGCATTCCTGACTCAATAGGCATATCTTCATCAACCCTAAATGCATTCATTAGATTTGCCACCCTATCTCCTCCAAATATCCTTAATAGGTTATCTTCTAGCGATAAAAAGAATCTTGTACTTCCAAGATCTCCTTGTCTACCAGCTCTCCCTCTAAGTTGATTATCAACTCTTCGTGATTCATGTCTTTCGGTACCAATAACGTGCAATCCACCAACTTTTCTTACTTTTTCTTCTTCAATTGTCAGAACTTTATCATATTCTTTTTTAACATCAGACAACGAATTTCTCAAAGACTGGATATTCTTATCTTGAGTTGGAGCCTTTTCTGCAGCAGTTGCAATTTTGTCATCTAGTTCCAGAGAACTTAATGTTCTATCTCCCCAATTATCTACTAACTCTTTAGATAGAAGAGATAATTTTTTTTCTATGTCCTCAGCAAGTTTGCAAGGAAACAGACTTTTTGAAAAACTTTTAAAAATTTTTTTTGAACTTTGGGTATCTTTTGAAGAAAATCCCCCTCTACTCTTTGAAGTTCTTTGTTGGGGAATTGGTGGCTTATGATCATTATCTGGTTTTACAAGCAAGGGAGATAAAATCTCCTTTAATTTGAGTCTTGACATGTAATCGCTGTTACCACCAAGAATAATATCAGTTCCTCTACCAGCCATATTTGTCGCGATAGTGACAGCACCTGCTCTTCCTGCTTGAGCAATAATTTCAGCTTCGCGTTCTACATTTTCTGGTTTTGCATTTAATAAATTATGAGGTATTTCTTTTTCAGACAAAAGTGAACTAAGTAATTCACTCTTTTCAACACTTGTAGTTCCAACCAAAACGGGGCGGCCATTTTTATGAACTTCAGCTGTTTCATTTGCAACGGCTTGCCATTTTCCTTTTTCCGTTTTAAAAACTTGATCGGGCCAATCTTGTCTCCTGCGTATTTGATTTGTTGGGACTACCGTTGATTCTAATTTGTAAGTTTTTTCGAACTCAACTTCTTCAGTTTTGGCAGTACCTGTCATTCCAGCCAAACCTGGATATAAAAGAAAGAAATTTTGGTAAGTAATCGATGCCAAAGTTTGAGTCTCTGGCTGAATTTTAAGGCCTTCTTTTGCTTCTATTGCCTGATGCTGTCCATCACTCCATCTTCTCCCAGGCATTACCCTTCCAGTGAATTCATCCACAATAACTGCTTCGTCGTTTTTTATTATATAATTGACGTCTTTAATAAATAATTCTTTAGCCTTCAAAGCATTAGTAATGTAATGTGCCCATGGATCTTTAGGATTGTATAAATCATTAACTTTGAGAAAGTCTTCGCATTTGGCGAACCCTTGATCAGTCAAAATGCAACTTCTCTGCTTTTCATCAACCTCATAATCTCCTTCAGGATCAATACCGTCTTTACTTAATTCTTTAGCGCGCGTTAGAGATAAAGATAAATCTGCTGCTTTTTGATATTTTTCTTGAGGTCTTTCAATTTGCCCAGATATTATTAAAGGTGTTCTAGCCTCATCAATTAATATTGAATCTACTTCATCAATTACACAGTAATTAAATTTTCTTTGGACAACTTCATCTATATCAGTGGCCATATTATCTCTTAGATAGTCAAATCCTAATTCTGAATTCGTGGCATAAGTTATATCACATTGATAATTTCTTTTTCTTTCAAAAGGATTCATATCTTGCTGGATCAAACCTACTGACAACCCAAGAAAACGATGTACTTGTCCCATCCATTCGGCGTCCCTGCGAGCTAAATAATCGTTTACCGTAACTACATGCACGCCCTTCCCAGTTAAAGCATTTAAATAGCAAGGTAATGTAGCGACAAGAGTTTTACCTTCACCTGTTTTCATCTCTGCAATCTGGCACTCGTGTAATACCATTCCACCTATTAACTGAACATCAAAATGTCTCATATCTAAAACTCGCTTACTTGCTTCTCTTACAATTGCAAAAGCTTTAGGAAGAGCCTCTTCTAATAATTGATTCTGTTTTTTTGAATTTAATTCTGATGAGATTTTTAATTTAAGATTATTTGTTTCACTTCTTAATTCGTCATCAGATAATTTACATATTTCCTCTTCTAAAAAATTTATTTCTTCTACTATTGGCTGATAGCGCTTTAACTTTCGTGTATTCGGATCTCCCAACAAAAGTTTTAGCATAATTGTGTTACCCTTAAAAAATTCTTAATTATGAATATTATAAATTAGTGCGTCACAACTCTATGAGTAAATATTAATTCTCTTTATTTTTGTAGAAATAATCATTTAGGGTAATTGACTTGATGAAAAAAAATCACCAATTATTTTTTAATTTTATTAACTATTTATGGAAAAAGTATTTTTAATAAAACATTCTAAGGGTGCTATTGGGTTAAGAATGTTTGGAATTGGACCAAATTTTAAACCTAACAAAGGGTTGCTCAAACTAAAGAAGTTTCTTAATCGTAATGCTTTTTGGGCTAAAGATAGAACAATTCATGATCTAAAAAAATGTCTTGCTAACAGCGATGTCGTTGTCAGTATTTGGGTTAGCGATGAAATCGTAGGTTTTGGTAGAGCATTATCCGATGGAATTTATCGCGGAGTACTTTGGGATATTGTTATTGATAACGATCATCAAGGAAAAGGTTTTGGCAAGCTAATTGTTAAAAACCTTTTAGGATCAAAAAAAATCAAAAATACAGAAAAAGTTTATTTAATGACCACTAACAAAAAATTATTTTATTCTCAAATTGATTTTAAAGAGGTAACTTCTCAGAATTTATTAATTCGCGAAATTTAAATAAAAATTTTAAGAAACAAATATCGAATAAAGCCACCTAATAAATGGACCAAGAATAGGAACAGGTCCAAAAGTAGGACCACAAAAATCAAAATAATCTCTATGTTCTCTAATTAAACCATTATCGGCAAATATTAAACGAGTAATTCCTGGATAAATAAATTCTTTTCCCATTATCTTCAACCCCATAGTCCACTCAATAATTCCGTAGTTACTATTTACTAGAATTGCATGAGTTTCAAGATACACATCATCACATCTTTTGACCAATTTTTCTTGAGCTTTAATATAAGAACTTAATCCTTCTGTTTCCTGAGTAGGGTCAATGAATTTTACGTTATCATCATAAAATTCTGCCCATTTTTTTTTAGAGGGTGCATCTACACCATAAGGTTTAGTAAACAACGCCTTTAAATCATCTACGGAAATAGTTTTTGACATATTAAATTATTAAATAATGTAATTTTATAAGTTTTTAAAAATAAAAGTGAAAGGTAATTTTTTATTGAGATTTAATTTTTGAACTTTTGGTTTTATTTTTTGTAATAAAAATCAACTTGAAAAATTCAATATTTTTTCCAAGTTAACTAACCAAAAACTAAAGAGTATATTTATTTCCAATAACAAGCATTATCAATTCTCTTTGCGGTGATTGGAATTTCATCTAAAGACGGATAAACCCAATAATCATTGAATAATTTTCTAAAAACAGGATTTTCAGCCCATCTTTTTCCCTTAATGCCAAAAAGCACTTGCGTAGCACCACCAAGATGAATAGCTTGTTTGCCATGCCTTTTTAATTTTGCAGCCAATGGAAGACCATATGAACCACAACCAATAATCGCAATGTCAAATTCAAAACTGGTAGCTTCTAGAAACATCGATTCAAGTTTTTCAAACCAATTGAAATCCTTTTCTAACTTCCCATTTGTAAAAGTTGTTTTCATCACTTTTAAATCAAATGCAGGCAATATATCGTTGTTTGAAAAAATTTTTTCTCTTTTATTTTCATATTGATTCTGTATTGTGTCTGTAAAAGGGTGAATTACAAGAACTTTTTTATTTTCTAGTTGCTTAGACCAAGGCTTTTCACATAAATATGGTTCAAGAAATTCTAATTTACAGAATTCAATTCTTTTCATTAATCCGAGATAGTTGTTTTCTCCATTTACCCAAGAACCAAGAATATCAATTTCAGGAATCATACTGATCATAATCTCGCGAAATTTTTCCAAAGAAACTTTATTAATCGGGTAAAATCCTGCTTTAGTATATAGATCATTGGATAAACATTGTTTTGAGAAAGGATATCGATTAGTGATAGACCATTCATAAATCTTTTCAAAATAATTCATTTGTCGAAATCTTTCAAAAGTTATTAGTGTGTTAAGCTCTGTCCACCCAAATCTACTTACTAAAAAAGGAGCTTGGCTTAATATCAAATTGCCAATTTTTTTATTTGTATGGTGTTTTGATAGTCCTAAATTAGAAATATCTGTTAGTTTCTTTTGCGATGAATAATCGAATAAATTTTTTCTGACTATAAAATAAAATAAATTTTTTAAAATCCTTCTAACTAATTTTGATATTAGATCCATGAAAAATTAGTAAGTAGATGTTTATTTTACTTTCTTAATATTTTTTGTAAAATTAATAAATGAAAGCGGATGAAGAGATTCGAACTCTCGACATTCTCCTTGGCAAGGAGATGCTCTACCACTGAGCTACATCCGCATAACTTTATTATCTTATCTTAAAGAAGGAATCAAAGATACAAAAAATTAATTTTTTTTCAACTAATTTAAATTTTGCATTAAGGATCCCATCTCAATAGCCTGCAAAGCATAATTCCAGCCAAGATTATTTTTAATACCTGCTCTTTCTAAAGCCTGCTGCATAGTCTCAGTAGTTAGGACTCCAAAAATAATTGGAATATTAGTTTCAGATGATACTTTTGAAATACCTTTGCTAGCCTCAGAAATCACTAATTCATAATGAGAAGTCTCTCCACGAATAACCGCGCCGAGAGCAATAACTACATCATAACTTTTTTTATTGATAAGCTTTTTAGCTGCTATGGGCAGCTCTAAGGAACCAGGCACCCAAGCTATATCAACTTCTTTACTGTCTTCAGATGTGTCCAATCCATGTCTTTTAAGACAATCAAGACAACCTGATAAAATTTTATTTGTGATTAAATCATTAAATCTTGCTATCACAATTCCAACTTTTAAAGAAGATGCACTTGTAAAAGTTCCTTCAAAAATAGTCATTACTTTTAATTTGGATATATTAATAGACTCTCATGAAAGAGGACTAAGTTCAAACTAAAGAAGAAACAATACCGGTTACAAAAACCAAAACAATCCAAACAGCAGCTATAGAATAAATTTTTCTTCTGCTCTCACGTTGACCTTCTTCACTAGAGGGTTGTGTTACATACAAAACAGGGACTCCTACTACTGCAATAAGGGAGGCAAATAAAAGAGCATTTACAAAGAAAAAGTTAACGGCCTGCATGATTTAGCGTTGATTGAAATAATTATAAATACTATAGTCTCATGAAATTGAATTTTTTTGGAGAAAATTTACATACTTTTAGCTACTTAATAAATGCAAAAATTAAATTATTACCTAATATCTGTTTAGGATTAATCGAAAGTATGCAAGAAGAAAGAATAATTCAGAAAAATTTGTTTCTTATAAATAATGATATTGAACACAAGATTGAAAATAAACAAATCCCAGATGAATTTTCTAAAGACGATTTAAAGAGAGAATCAGCAAAAAGACCTCGACATAGAAAGTCCAGCATCAGGTTAGAAAAGAATTTAAAAACTACTTCATTATCAGCAAGCAAAACAGACTGTATAGATGAAAATTCCTTTAGTTATAAAACAGTTTCAAAAACTAAATTAACGCCAGTCATGAGGCATTACGTAACCCTTAAGGAAGAGAACAAAGAAAGGTTGTTGTTATATAGATTGGGTGATTTTTTTGAATGTTTTTTTGAAGATGCTGTATTAATTTCAAACCTTTTAGAAATTACATTAACTAGTAAAGATGCTGGTAAAGAAATTGGAAAGATCCCAATGGCCGGTGTCCCTTATCATGCAATGGAAAGATACTGTGCTGACTTGATAAAGAAGAATCATTCTGTAGTCATATGCGATCAATTAGAAAAAAGTTCTGGGAGTTATGGGACCCCTATAAAACGAGGAATAACAAGAATCATCACACCTGGGACTGTTATTGAAGAAGGAATGTTAGTTGCAAAAAAAAATAATTGGATTACAGCTATTTACTTATCAGAAAATAACTGTGATGATTCTCATGAGTGGGGCATTTCGAGGGCGGATGTTAGTACAGGAGAATTAATAACTACGGAAGGAAAGTCACTTTCTAAACTATTCGATGAAATTATAAAGTTAGACTCATCAGAGTTCATTTTGGAAAGCAATAAAATAAGAGATATTTTAATTGATAAAAATAATCAAGTTACTTACACAGTTACTCAAGAGACTTTTTTTGGAATCAATGAAGCAAAAGCTACAATTAAAAAATATTTTCAAATCCTTAGTCTTGAAGGACTTGGCCTTAAAAATTTAAACAATGCTACAAGATCATTAGGGGGCTTACTCAATTATCTTGAAAAAATAAATCCCTCTAATTTAGAAAGTGATTCTTCTCTGAAAATTTTATTAGATTTTCCTCAAATAAAAATTGGTGATAACAATTTAATAATTGATTATCAAACTCAAAACAATCTTGAAATAAAAAATACGCAACGTGAAAATAAATATGTGGGTTCTCTACTTTGGAGTATTGATCGAACATACACTTGTATGGGTGCAAGATGTTTAAGAAGTTGGATAGAATCGCCATTATTAAATGTTGATGAAATTTGTAAAAGACAAAATATTATTTCAAACTTCTTAGATTCGAAACATTTAAGAATAGAAACTCAAAATCTTCTAAGGGCTATGGGAGATTTAGAAAGACTTGCAGGAAGAGCTTGTGCGGGCCATGCAAGTCCAAGAGATTTGAATGCGATTTCAGAAGGTTTAAAGAAATTGCCTAAACTAAAATCTATTATTGAATTATTCAATTACGATATGCCGTCTTGGACAAATCAGTTATTAAATAATAATAATGATCTTCTTGAATTAGCAGACAAGATAAGTTTTACATTGTTAGAAAACCCTCCACTCAATATTAGTGATGGCGGTATTATCCACGATGGAGTAGATGATTTGTTAGATGGCTTACGGAATGTGATTGATGACTATTCTGAATGGCTTAGAAAGGAAGAATTAAATGAACGAAAAATTAGTAAAATTTCCAATCTCAAAATTCAATTCCATAAAAATTTTGGCTACTACATATCTATAAATAAATCTAAAGTTAATTTAGCTCCACAGCATTGGATAAAAAGACAAACACTTACCAATGAAGAAAGATATGTCACCTCAGAGATAAAAAATAAAGAAAATAAGATTTTTCAAGTAAAAAATCGTTGTGCACTAAGAGAGTATGAAATATTTAGCGAATTAAGAAATCTTGTATCTTTACAAACAAAAAAAATAAGGGCAATTGCAAAATCAATAGCTTCTATTGATGCATTGCTTGGATTAGCAATTACTGCTGTGGAAAACAATTTCACAAAGCCGCAACTTATCCCTATTAATAATTTTGATCAAAAAAATAATACGAAAATCGTAGCAGGAAGAAATCCAATTGTAGAGCAACTTCTAAATGATAAAACATTCATTCCTAATGATGCTTTATTCGATGAAAAACAAAAATTAATAATATTAACTGGCCCTAATGCAAGCGGAAAAAGTTGCTTTATTAGGCAAATAGGATTGATACAAATTCTTGCACAAATTGGAAGTTTTGTCCCTGCAAAAGAAGCTAAAATAAAAATTGCAGATAGGATTTTCACTAGAATTGGAGCTGTTGATGATCAATCCTCAGGGCAATCAACATTTATGGTAGAAATGTCTGAAACAGCATCAATTCTAAATCAAGCAACATCCAACTCTCTTGTTTTACTTGATGAGATTGGAAGAGGAACTTCTACTTTTGATGGATTATCTATAGCTTGGTCAGTAAGCGAATATATTGCAAAAGAAATTAAATGTAATACTATTTTTGCAACACATTATCATGAACTTAATTATTTAAAAAACTCAAATAAAAGTATAGAAAATTTCCAAGTTTTAGTTGAAAATGAACAAGGTCAACTGAAATTTAGTCATAAAATTGCAAAAGGAGGTTCTAATAAAAGCTACGGTATAGAAGCTGCTAAACTAGCAGGAGTACCAAAAGAAGTAATATCAAAGGCAAAAAAAGTTTTAAATTATCTAGAGCAAAATAATAACTTTAATGCTCAAATTAATATTTAAAAAATATTTTAGTAAGAAAAATATTCTATCTAAATAGATTCTCTTAACAGGGCATTTACTACTGCTGCTGCCATTGCAGCACCGCCTCTAGTTGAATTCATGACTATTTTATTGTAGTTAGTTTCAAGCAATTTTTCTTTACTTTTTTCTACGCCGATAAATCCAACTGGCATTCCTACAATTAAACTTGGGGACTCTTTGGAATCCTTTAAAAGATCAAGCAAATTTACCAATGCTGTTGGGGAGCTACCGATCACGATAACGGGAGATTTGATGCCTGTATTTTCTACAGACAATTCAAACCAACCTTTTTCTATGCCATTTGCAGTTTTTGTCTTTCCAACATTTAAATTATCTTCAAACCATCTTTTAGATGAAAAGACTTTATTTCCAGTTGTATTTTCTGCCATCGACTTTATAGCTGCTGCTGCCATTTCAGTATCTGTTAATATTGGTGCTCCTTCTTTAAGTGCTTTAATTCCCGCTTCGCATGCATTTTTACTAAATTCTAAAAGATATTGAATATTAAAATCTCCTGATGTATGAACTAACCTCTCTAATACTTTATTTTCCAAATAACTAAAATTATTAGTTTCTAAATTAGATCTTATATATCTAATACTCTCTAAAAAAATTGGATGATCTTGTATCATTACATTTATATTTATGTTAGAAGTAAGCATAATTAAAATAAGCTTTTTTGGGTCTATATGCCAATACAAATAATATGGGGAGATGATCAAAATTCACAAAATAAATTTATTCAAGAATTAATTGACCGGAACGTATCCCAAGCTTGGAGAGAAGTAAATGTCACAAATTTAAATGGGGAATACTATGAACAAATTGTTCAAGCTATGGATGAAGTCTTAACCCCGCCTCTTGGAGACGGATCAAGAATAGTAATTTTGAAAAATAATCCTATCTTTACAACTAAAGATGAAGACCTAAGAATTAAATTTGAAAAAATCTCTAATAATATTCCAAAAAACACTTATCTGATTCTCCAAAACAGCAAAAAACCCGACTCGAGACTCAAAAGTACTAAATTCATACAAAAAATTATCAAAGAAAAATTAGCCTTTGAAAAAGCTTTTTGTTTACCAAATATTTGGGATTTTGAAGGACAAAAAAAATATTTAGAAGATACAGCAAAGTCAATGAATATAAAAATAGAAACAGATGCAGCTGAATTAATAATTGATTCAGTAGGTAATGATAGTTTTAAATTAATGAACGAACTAGAAAAGGCAAAAAATTACCTTGCTGCAATAGCAACTGATTCAAAATCACAACTTTTCTTAAGAAGTTGTGATGTAAAAAAAATATTCAATGATCATCAATCTAACATTTTTAAAATAGTTGATCTTCTGCTCCAAAAAAATATTAATGCAACCCTAATTGAAATAAATTATTTATTACAAAATGGGGAGCCTGCTATAAGATTTAATGCAGGTTTAATTAGTCAAATTAGAATTCATTCAATCGTTAAGATAGCAACAGATTCTGGAGAAGAAAATTTAAATGCAATTTGTGATCTTGCAAAAATTTCTAATCCAAAAAGAATCTACTTCATTAAAAAAAAAGTAAAAAATATTTCTCAAGACTATTTGATAAATTTAATGAGCAATTTATTAAATATTGAATCATTACTGAAAAAAGGCAATAATCCTATTAATGTTTTTACTGAAAGTCTAGTTAACTTAAATTAACCATATTTTAAGTTTAGGAATTTACATTATTATTTAGATATGGCTTTATTAATTAAAAAATTTGGTGGTACATCAGTAGGAAATATTTCAAAAATACAAACCGTTGCTAGAAGTGTTTGTCAAAGTAAGGAAGCTGGCAATGACATTGTTGTGGTTGTATCTGCAATGGATAAAACGACTGATGAATTAAATCATTTAGCTGAATCAATTAGCAAAAATCCAAGTCGAAGAGAATTAGATATGCTTCTCTCAACTGGAGAACAAGTTACGATTGCTCTTCTTGCAATTGCATTAAATGAATATGGAATACCTGCTATCTCTATGACTGGAAGTCAAGTAGGAATTATTACTGAATCAATTCACGGAAAAGCAAGGATTCTAGATATAAAAACGGAAAGGATTCAAAACTATATTGCTCAAGGCTATGTAGTTGTAGTCGCCGGCTTTCAAGGCACAACTTTAAGCCATACAGGATCAATGGAAATTACAACTTTAGGAAGAGGTGGATCAGATACTTCCGCGGTCGCTTTATCTACAGCTTTGGGAGCTGAAACTTGTGAAATTTATACTGATGTTCCTGGTGTTCTAACCACTGATCCAAGAATCGTACCTAGTGCCAAACTATTGACCGAAATTAGCTGTGAAGAAATGTTAGAGCTTGCTAGCGTCGGGGCTTCTGTTCTTCATCCGAGAGCTGTAGAAATTGCTCGTAATTACGGGATAAAATTATATGTAAAATCTAGTCAATTAGATTCATCTGGTACACTCTTGCACAGCCAGATCAAACCTTTACCGTTAAAAAGAGGGGGTCTAGAATTAACAAAAACTGTTAATAGCCTTGAAGTAGTAGAAAACCAAGTAGTTTTTAGTATTTCAAATCTGCCTGATAGACCTGGAATTGCAGCACAAATATTCGAAACACTTTCAGAAGCTTCAATTAATGTGGATTTAATTATTCAAGCAACTAATGAAGGGAATAGTAATGACATTACTTTTACAGTTAATGAGTTGGAAATCACAAAAACTATTGAGCAATGTCAATTGATAACAAGTCAATTAGGAGGCGAATTTAGTTTTAAGACAAATATGACTAAATTGAGCATTCAAGGCGCAGGTATAATGGGGAGACCTAGCGTATCAGCTGATTTATTTGATACTTTATCGAAAGCAAACATAAATGTAAGGTTAATTGCTACTAGTGAAATTAAAGTAAGCTGCGTTATTGAAATAAACAATCTCCCAAAAGCTATCAGATTCGTAGGAGATAAATTTAAGTTATCTGATTCGCAAATATTTGTTAATCCTTTATTACAATTAGAAGATCAGCCTGAAGTAAGAGGAATTGCACTAGATAAGAATCAAGTTCAAATAAGTTTTCGACAACTACCTGATCGTCCTGGTGTCGCAGCATCAATATGCCTGGCATTAGCTGAAAATAATTTAATTTTTGATACTATCGTGCAATCTGAGAGAATTTCCTCTTCAAAAACTAAAGATATTAGTCTTACCATGAATAAGCAAGATAGAGAAAAAGCTAACTTAGTTTTTGAATCATTAATAAATAAATTACCGGGTTCATATATTGAAGATGGCCCTGCTATAGCAAAAGTAAGTACTGTAGGAGCGGGAATGGCATTTAAGGTTGGAACAGCTGGAAAAATATTTAGA
>MDTE01099541.1_pt1 | contig 35461 bp, 20 predicted proteins | sample 811231 | NCBI WGS metagenome assembly MDTE01 (sample SAMN05326651, study PRJNA326480) | marine metagenome | isolation source: seawater | place: Indian Ocean: Red Sea | collected 2010
ACAGAACCGTAGATAATATCGCCATCCACGAAGTTATCTTGCAGGGACTCAATGTCAATCGTGATACGACCACCCGTGTTACCCACGAGAGCACCAGCAGAGTTCTCATAGAGTTTGATGTCTGCCTCAGCACCATTGCCCTTGTTGAAGATCATCTCACCTTCTGCGAATGCACCGCGATCAATGTTGATCAACATGCGTTCAGTCAGATCACCTTGGACGGTTGCAGTAACAGCGGAGTCTACACCCACGAGGTCATCACCAGCGTTAATTATGCCAGTGATATTCTCGATGTAGCAGTTACCTTCGTCAGTGTTATCACCTGAGAGGACAGAGGTTTGAACAATGAAACCATAGTTGGAAGGATTGCCATCAACATTAACTCTCTCACCATTCGTGAAGCGACCAGAGGCAGATACGAGATTTGCCTTCTTGTACAGTTTGACAATCTCTGCTTCATTATTTCTAGTTCTGATAACGTCACCACGGCAGTTGGAGCTAGTACCAACAACCACGTCAGCGAGGTTGAAACCACCACTGATAGGCGTATCAATGTCACGAGTACCATATGTGGTGGTCTCACGATAGATACCAGAGCGTACGTCAATTTGGAATCTCTGCTGACCAGTCGTTGAGAGGTCAACATCAAAGTCGCTGTAACGTGCGTCGTGACGAATCTCGCGTGCAATCTCGAAGTATTGAGGAGTTGCGTTCAACACATAGAACCAAGACTGACCTTGGAGTCCACGCTCGATGTCAGCCGAAGCGGGTACATAGGTGAGAACATCACCACGAGAGTAGAAGTTCGGGCGAGTAATCTTGACTCTGTTCTCTCTTCTCTCGAAACCAACTTCAACGGTAGGAGTGTTAAGGACCAGTTCAGGATCGGTGTTCCAGTCATTACCTTCATCGTAGAGGTTTTGCAGGTTCTGAGCATGAGTCGAGTTGACCCAGATCAGATTGTTGTTGGTAGGAGGTGTAGAGCGCGTAAGAGCGAAATTGATTGGATTAGTAGAAGCGTCAATTCTAAACTCAGTGGACTCTTGCTCATACTCGAAGCGATACTCAATAGCATCCATCAGAGTATCATCCAGATAACGGAAGTATTCGTTATTTGTGCCCCACTCAGCAGTGTTGTTCTGATCGTAGAGAATACGCTTGGATGCCTCAGAGATGCGTAGCAGATAGAAGATCAAGTGCTGTCTTACAACACCCTCGTATGCGATGAATTGTCCTTCACCATCGAACCAGGAGTTCGCCAGTTTCATGGAACCAGCATTACCGCCAGTGTTGAGGTCATAGATGATTGCATCCATCACCACCTGAGCGAAGGACTCAGGAGCAGCAGTGCCAGGATACTGAGTTGTTACTTCATCAAATGCCTTGGCAACGATAGCGTGCTTGTTGAACACCAAACGACGTGCAGTTGCACGATCAGAGAAGGATCCACCACCAAGGGTTTCACTCATCAGATCGAACAGAGTATCAGCAGCAGAGATCACGTTGTAGCAAGTGTACAACTGATAGTTAGTATTGCTGTTGTAAGGCGTAGTTCTAGTAACAGTGCTGAGATGAGTCGGCGTAGGTGATCCAGATGCTGCCTTAGCGACAGTATCGATCACGAGGTCAAACAGAGTCTCGATAGCAGAGGCAGTCTGCTCACAAGTGCTGTTCCAACCACCAGTTGCGCCGTCGTCATAGGTAACAGACACGTCACGGTGAACCATGTCGTTGCTGTACTTGATTGGCCAGATGTTCGGCAGAGACTTAGTGATAGTGCCGTCAGTGATGCTTGCAGGAGTTGCAAGGGTGTCGTTGACGATATCCATCAGAGTTCTCATGGTGGATCTTACGTCAGCACATACACCGAAGGTTCCATCGGGAGCACCATCAGCAGTGATGCTGTACTGAGGATCGCTGTATGGGAAGTAATCAAGATCACCGTAGAACTTCTGAGTATAAGAATGACCACCTTGCTTGGTGATTGTGTCATTCTGCATTACATCAACAGCAAGATCGAATGCCTTGTTAAGGATCCAAGTGGTTTCAGTTACCTGCGAGGAGACGTGAGCCACAGCAGCAGACTGTACATACAGTTCAGCAGCATGGAAGACTCTGTTGTTACCACCGTATTTCAGGTTGAATACCAATGCACTCAGAATGTCAGTAACGTCATGAACACAATCGATGCTACCAGCAGTAGTAACAGCGTTGTCTTCTGCACGTACGAACGTATGTGCGTATTGCTCACCCGCAGGAGAAGCACCAACGTTAACAGTGATCGTGGTGCCAGTTACACCAGTGATCGCGATAGAATCTTCATAATAAGGATCAGTGGTGCGAGGATAGGCGTGCTCAGTAGCATTGCCATCCTTAGTGCAGGTGAACACCAAAGAATGAGGTTGGATGTAGATCTGGTTACCAGCAACCAAGGAGTGAGCTCCAATGGTCAGTTCCAACACACCCGAAGCAGGAGTATAGGTAGCGGCAGTAGGAGTGAAGTTCACACCACCAGTAGTGCCACCGTTGATGTTCAGTGAAGGATATTGCTGTTGACCCAGGTAAACTGCTTCCTCAGCAATGAATCGGATGTTTCTATCAATGATGTTAGCAGCATCAATGTAGCGGTCACGTACAGCGTTCTGTTCGTAAGAACTGGTCTCTACTTCGTCGAAGGATTCACCAGAAAGATCGCCACCACCAGCAGCGCCGTCGTCCTCACCCTGTTCGTTGTAAATGTAGAGGTTGTCGCGTCCGAATCCATTTCTCATGGTCAGGATGCACATTTCTTGTGCAAACTTCATGACCCATTGTGATGCCTCTTCTTCACCTTCAACGTGGAGGAGAGTATTGTCTTCTGAATTCAGATAGAGTGCAGCAGCATCCCAGGTCTTAGAGTTACCACCCAAACGCATGTCGTGAACGATTGATTCGATAATATCAACCACATCATCAACACAGTTCTGACGACCGCCAGGAACCTTGAAGTTGATGAACTTGGACATGTCGTTCATGGTATGAACTGCTTCCCAAGCGATCACATACTTGTTACGCTCGATCATGTCGGCAGCATCCATGAGGCGATCATGGTTAGGACCAGTACGAGTCTGATCAGGTGCCTGAGGATCGATAGTAATCGTGGTGTCACGATACACCTCACGGGTAGTCCAGACTGCAACGTAGTAATCGTCTTGATATCTACCATCAATACCCAAACCAGCAGCAGTAGTACCCTGTGTCAACAGAGTATTATTGATTGCGTGCTTAACGAGTTTTTTGGTGTACTCAAAGGCGTCCAGCATGGCGCTGAGTTCACCTTCAACATGAAGGATCTGGTTGTCTTGGTTAATGTATTGATCCAGGACATATTGGGTAGAAGAGTTACCACCAGTCAGCAGGTCAGTGATGACAGCAGGCAAGATGAACTTCTTGATGTCTCTGAGGCAATATGGTTCACCATAACCAGGCATCTGCAAGAAGTCAAAACTACGGATTTCTCCGAGAGGTCCTTGAATATCAGCAGCATACTTGTCTTGGATATATCCAACAACTTCCTCAGCAATGTAATCGCGGTTTTTCCAGATAGCATCGCCACCATCACGGAATCTATCGCCAGTTGGGCAAAGGATGTCAATGATAGTATCAGCAAGAGAACTAATCTCGTTAGTTACCTGGGAAGATGCAGGAGAAGCAAAGTTGTTAGGAATACGAAGAATATCAGTGTACTTGGCAGGAACAGTGTCGCCATTCTCATCAACCATGGTTCCATAGTTGACCAGATCACTGCTAGTAGTAGTGATTACATAGTTCATAACCTCTGCCAGTTCATTCCATGCGTAGATGGATTGCAGCAGTTCGTTACCAACGTAGTTCAGACCACCAGACTTGGTGAGATATCCTCTACCAGAGATCACGCTGTTGTAGTTACCACCGTAACGAATGTCAGCGATGATTGCTTTCAGGATGTACTCTTTGGTGTCGCGAATACACTTGCTAGTTCCTTGATCACTGGTCTCAGTATCACCAGGGATGATGAAGTCAGGATACTTCGCTGCCATCTTACCAACAGCAGTTTCTGAGATCCAATCGAGGTTGAGTTCAAGCATGTCGGCACACTTTCTGTGCTCATCACGCGAGAGATCAATGTCCTCAATGATGATTTCTTTGGTGTCGTAGTTGACTTTCTTAGCAGTTGCAGCAGAGTTAGTCTGACCAGTGTAGACAGCAAATGATTCCTCAGTGCTAACAATGATGTCCTGCTCCATATCCATACCAAACAGAAGATTCTGAGTGTTGGAAGGATAAGTTGTGCCAGGAGTGAAGGTTCCAGAATATAGGGACTCATTGTGAATCATGAAGTTGTCAACATGACCTTGGAAGGTGTTGGTGCCATCCCAACCAGCCATCATTCTGAATGGACGCTCTACATAAGTGTTGGTGTCAGAGTAATCACCACCAACCTGTGTACCGTTAACAAAGATCTTAGTGATACCAGTTGTTCTGGTAACTGCAACGTGGGACCACTGATCCTGTGCCATGTTATGAGCACCAGAGATCTGATCAGATCCGTTGATCCAATACTTAATGGAGTTGTTCTCCAAGTAAATCACAGGAGATTGAGTCAGAGTGGCACTCTGAGTTCTAGTATCAAAGAGATACTTGATACCAGACTGAGGGTTTGTAGAAGGACGCAACCACATTTCAATGGTGAAGTCGCTAGTACCAAACTTAGTCACATTAGACAGTTCATGAGACAGTCCAGTATGAGTCTGGAAGTTCAGTGACTGAGTACCTGCTTTCTTCTGCAACTTAGTCAGAGTGATCGTACCATTAGCAGTCAACTTAGAGTTGGTAATGATCTCTCTATCAGTGAAGGTGCCAGTAACAGCGTTAGTGAACAACCACTTCAAACCAGAGTTAGTTCCTTTCGCTTCAAAGGATGCACCAGAGGACGTGCCTCTGACGGTATCACCAGGAATAAAGAATCCGTTACCACCACGATCTTTGTAAGCAATCTTGAATACACGGAGGTTCTCATTCTCGTTGTATGTACCATCAGTGATAGGACTGAGGGAGTTGATGCTGTTAAGGTTACCAGCACCGATTGCAGTTGCTGCAATCTCAACCAAAGTATGAATACCTGCCTGTACATCAGCACAGTTCTGGATACTTTCGTTGCTACCAGTTGAGTAATAAGGATCGTAGTATGCTGCCTCAGTACCACCACCAACGAAGATGGCGTTATCAACTGCATCGATAAAGGTGTGAGTATAACCACCGCCAGTCGATACAGCGTTTGCACTAGCAGATACGAAGGTGTGAGGATACTGCTGACCAGTTGGAGAAGCACCAACGTTAACAGTAATCGTAGTTGCCGTTACGGCGTTGATAGCAAGAGTTGCACCAGCAGCGGGGTCAGATGCACGAGGATATGTGTGGTTAGAACCATTGTTATCCTGAGTACAAGTGAAGGTCAGTGAATCAGTAGCAATTCTGATGTCATCACCAATTTCCAGCGTGTGGGAACCAATGGTAAGTTCCATGGCACCAGTTGCAGGGTTATAGTTCGCACCAGTAGGAGTGAACTGAACCAGAGGAGATGCACCGACGTTAACGTCAATAGTGGTGCCAGTTACACCAGTAATTTGCAGAGGTGTGTTGAATGCAGGATCACCAGCACGAGGATACTCATGGAATGTAGCACCACCATCCATCGTGCAGGTGAAGTTCATCGAGTAAGGTCTGATCGTTACCGAATCAGAAGTCGAGAGACTGTGAGTGCCGATATTGATCGACATAACACCCGTGGAAGGAGTGTAAGTAGCAGCAGTAGGAGTGAACTGTTGCAGAGTTGTGCCAGCAGCACCCAGGTAAGGACCTTGATAAGTCGAAGGATCCTTCAACATGTATCCCAGTTCTGGGGTTCTGGTGTTGACCTGTACATAGAGGAGGTTGTTGATAGCACGACGTGCCATCTCACCTGCTTTTCTAAATGCAGTCAGGGACTCAGCAAGTTCTCCAACCAGACCGTTACTAATAGGTGAACCATTAGTGAAATACTTCTTAGCAAATTCGACGATGTTGTAATTACCATCATCAGTAATGTCATCAGCCAAAGCATCGACCATCAGACCGATGTCACGACGGCACTTAACTTCGTTAGCGGTGTATTGAGTTGGGATTACCTCATCGAGGAGGTCAGCAAGGGAACCAGCAAGCAGGATAACAGAAATGTTATCGCAAAGTGTTTGCAGCGCAGATTGTACGTCAGAGCAGTTATTGGTTCCATAGTTTTGATCATTGGAACCAGGAGTGCCGTAGTTATTACCAGGAGAAGGATCAGCAGTGATACCAGTTCCAGTAGAACCACCAGTGGTTCTCTCGTTGTAGAAGATGTAAGTAACACCATCGACAACCTCAGATCCAGTCAGGTCATTTCTGAGTGCTTGACGCATCAGTTCAGTTGCCTTATCGAATGCAAACTCAGTAGCAGCTGCTTCGTTGTTTACATACAGGAAGTTAAGACCATCAGCACTGAAATACTTCTGTGCAAGTTTTCTGGTATATACTGTACCGCCACTATAAACGTCGAATGACAGAGCATCAATGTAGTAACCAATGTCGCGCTTGCACTTGTCAGCAGAAGGAACTGTCAGAGAAGGATACTCGGCAGTCATCAGAGCGTAAGCCTTCGCCTGAATATAACGCTTATTCTTCTGAATCAGACGATACGCATCAGCATATCTGGACCAGGCGTCGGTCGCGTTGTCGCCAGGATAGTAGAACCCAGGATGTTCAACAGCAATCTCAGCGTTAGCAAAGTCAACGATCTCATCCTTGTTCAGAGAGATCATACGACCAGCATCTTTCCATCTGTTCTTGGAGTCGGTAACAGTGTTGCCATACTCGAAGGTGATAGAACGCAGACTGTCACCAGCAGCAAGAGTACCACCAGTTAGATTCTCGTACTCAATCTCAGTAGATCTAACTTCTTCAAAGTCAAGGAAGTCAGCGTTGATTCTTTGATCAGCGTCATCAATCAGAGTAGGAGTAATCGTAGTCTTAGAGATATCATCCAGGATGACGTTAGCGTTAGTAAGAGAGATAAGACGCTCAAATACCAGACCGAAGAAGGTTGAACCTTTGTTGATGATCAACTGATCAACAACATCACCCAGTCTAACTTCACCAGAGACAACCTCAGTCATGTTGTCGAGGATTCTATCACCAGTGGTAGTATCAACGGTATATCTTTGGATAGTATCACCATCTTGGAAATCTGCCTCAGATCCCTTCAAGTAATACATGATCGGAGGAGATGCCTCTTGATCAATTCTTACAACTTCACCACTTGCAGTTCCACCAGGTCCTTGGATCTTGTCACCCTCAGAGAAGGAATTCCAACCTGCTTCACCACCAACAGGACGTACCAAGTTGATGTTAACAATAGGATCTCTGTAAGGAGAAGTGCTTGTGATTCTTGCTGCAATGTTGGAACTTGCAGAATAGATGATATCTTGCAGACCAATATCATAGATACCAGTCTCAAATTCAGCAGTACCAGAAGTCTTAGAAAGAACCAGTTTATCATCGATATTTCCATCCAAATCTTGGTTGGTTTCTTCAATGACCGCTTGATCACCATCAAGATTAGTAACAGTCTCACCAAACTCAAAGATGGTCTTATAGTTGACACTATCAACATTCAGAATGTCACCACCATATTGGAGACCAAAGAATGTGACTGCTTCACCTCTTTCAAAGTAACCATCTGCCATGTCAGTGACATCAATGGTGTAATCAGTTGGGTTGACAGTGAACACAGTTGCAGTTGCACCACTGGTCTGACCAGTGACTCTTACACCACCAAGTGCCTGCTGAGTGAATGTGCCACCAACGTTTTCAAGATATAGTTTTGTAATAGAATCGTCGATGCTTCCAATCAGGGCGCTGAATCCAGTTCTACCAACGTCAATACGCTCGTTAAGATCAAAAGGTCCACCTTGGATATCTACAACGTCGATGCTAGTAGCACCAGTTGCAACAACTTTTGCTCTTGCCTCAGATGTGAAACCGTTAACAGTATCACCCAGTTCGGGGAAGATACCACCGATGGTATTCAAGTTGAGTCGAGTGATCGGCATAATGTCGAACTCAACGTTTCTGTAAACAACCTTAGAGTCAGGTCTAGGAGGTTCAGCAAAGACGATATTGTTACCAACGATTTGGAAGGATTCGCCAGGTGCTTGGATTACACCATTCAGGGTAACAACCAACTGGTTATCCTTAACGATGAGGTTCTCACCTTCAACTCGGAGTGGGAACTGCTTAGTAGAACCATCAAACTGACCAGAGATATCGTCAATCTTCTTAACGATAGAAGTCAGAATTTCCTCAGAGTTAGTCAGTCTCTTCTTACGGAAGAGCACTTCGGAGTTATTGAAGGTTGAGTAGATCGGTTGAGCAGCGCCGAAGGAGGTAATCTGGTTAACGTTGGTGTACTCATTGATGTTCACCTGCTTAGTGAAACCAGCAACAACCTTACGCCCAGAGATATCCTTACCACCAGTCAGTTCAAGCTGACCGAACATGTTGAAACCAGTTGGGTGGTTGTTTTCAAGGATCTGCTGCTTCCAACGGTTGATAGGAATCTGAGACTTGATAACGTAAGAGAAGTTCTGATAGAAGAAGGAGTCTTGGATCTTCTGAACAATCTCAGAGGGCTTACCAACGTCATCGATGAATCTACCAGGAGTCTTGGTAAGAGCATCAATGTTCAGAACACCCTTAGCAATATTGATGTTATCGATCAGACCAGATGCACGAGAGATAACACCCTGTACCTTACCGCCAACAACAAAGTCACCACGGGGGTTAGTAACTTTAAGGATCTTAGGTTGAATCTGCCAACCTTCATTCTCGGATACAACACCGAAGGCACTAGCAAGTTCATAGGACTCACCTTGGAAGAGTTCTTCACCTTCCAGGAAGCGAGAGGTCTCAACGACTGCTTCTGCTTCACCACCGAACACCTCGGTGAGCAGCACCTGACGACCATCACCCTGAGTCAAGAAGGTAATAAAGTTACCAGACTCAGCATCAACTTGGGTCAGTGCAAAACGGAGTTGGTCTGCTTCCAGACCATTTACATTACCAGCAATAGCATAGTAGGTCTGAGTAGAAGACAGACTGGTCAAACCAACGCTGCTGGGTTTAGGCAGTACACCAACTTCACTACCGATATCATCAGCACGGAACTGAACCTCAGCACCAGTGGTAATACCATGAGGGAAGTTGAACTGCAAATAGTTCAAGTCGAGGTTCACAACATAGGTGAACTCAGATTTCAGAGTAACAGAAGGTTGTGAAGAGTAACCAGCACCAGGATTCTTAATCAGAATCTCAGACAATCTGTTGTTCTTAACAACTGCTTCTGCCTCAGCACCAGATCCACCACCACCAGAGATGATGACAGAAGGAGCAGAGGTATATCCAGCACCAGGATTAGTAATCTTGATCTGGGAGAGAATAGAGGTGTTAAAGAGTTGCAGGTTGATTGGGAATGCAATCTCAGGACGCAGGGTGTAGTCATGGGAGTAACCATAACCAAACTCGTTGTTTTTCAGAGTCTTGATCTTACCAATCTGTCTACCAGTGAGGAATACAGCAGCGCCAGAACCCTCAGAAGGAATGACCACTTCCAATTCTGCACCAGAACCAGACAATGTGGGTCCAAGGATACCTTCGATTGCGTCTACGTCAATAGAAGCAGTGGTGTAACCCTTACCAGGATCAGTCAGAGCAACATCAGTAATAGTGCCAGATCCGATCTCGTCATCAACCTCAACGGTGATTTGCACAAGACCACCTTCACCATCACCCAGGATAGGAACCTGAGTATAGACACCAGATGCATATTCAGTACCACCATTATTGATTCTGACTTTCTCGATCTTACGATCAGATGCAATATCAGATACAACAGGAAGTTTCTTATAGAATCCACCAGGCGAGATCAGTTTAATCGAGTTGATAGGACCGATTGCCTTGACCGAAGTGGTAGAGTAAGAAGAGTTAGGACGATCAAACTCATCTTCACCAATTTCTGCATTGGTGAATTCAGGTTCATGGAGAAGTTTGAATCTAAACTCAGTGTCAGAGATGACTTCGCTGATAGTAAACTTACCATCAAACGGAGTCTTAATAACATCGATGAAGGAGTTGTTACCAACAGGAGAATTGGCACCCAGTCTTGATGGGTCAAAGTAGTAAGTGATATTAGTAACCTCACCACCAATGGTAAACTTAACCACAGGTGTTTCAGTTGCAGAGGACAAACCAGGAGTACCTTCACGTTCAATAACGTTAAAGGAGTATTCCAACTTGTACTGGTTATCCTGAGAGAATGACAGATAATAACCGAAGTTAGAAGGATCACTCATATCAAAGATATAAGAGTGATTTCTAGTCAGCATCAGAGTCGGGTGCTTGGATGCAATCTTAACGCCAGCAATACCGCTAGTATATCCAGGATCACCACTTGCAGTAGCACGTAATCTGTAAGTGAAGTCTCTGGAAGAGAATACTTCCTGAACGAAGAATGAACCATTGAACTCACCACTGTTGAATCCTTGTACAAACAAGATATCACCAGCAGAATAGTTATGAGGAGTTACAGCAGTTGCATAGATCAGGTCAGATCTACTTTCGCTAGTTCTGATGATGTCCTTATCAAGAGTAACAGTCAGTCTGATAGTCTTGACAGTAGTAACACCGTTAATATCTGCAATCTTAGCATTCTCTGCATTGGGACCAGCAGTAATACTGCCACCCAAAGATACTACGTCTCCGATGATAAAGTCAGAGTCAGAATAGGTATCAATAATAGTTACTCTATACTCTTCTGGTCTGAAAGGTCTGAACCTTGCATAGTCAGAGAGTGGATCATATGTACTAACGTAGGACCAGGTGACATTTCCATCAGAAGCAGTACCACTGGTGTGTACAGGGACAGTAGCACCACTAATACCACCAGTGGTTGCCTGATACTTGTTTCTTCCGTAGAAGACGAAATCATTGATTTGATAAGATCTATTGGTTTCCCACTCATCTACCAAAGGAGTAGGCCATGCATAATCAGCAAGATTTACTTGGATAGTTCCAGCAGCACTAATGTAATTCCAAGTTACAGCACCATCAGTTACGATACCGATCTCATGAGTCGGTGCAGTGGAACCAGAAGTGGCAGTATTAGTAGCAGCGTAGATCTTACCGTCGCTGTATACCTGATCATTCACATTATATGCCTTACCTGACACCCACTCGTCCTGAGGGCGAGAAACAGTAAAGTCAATCTCTTCAATCAGGTTCTCTTGACCAGTAGAGTTTCTGAATCTATCAGTATTGTTAAAGTTACCAAAGATCTTACCGATCTTGTACTCAGTGCCATAACCTGGGTTGTTGATAGGACCAACAGGAGTCTCTACAATCGTACCGTATGCTTGGGTAACGCCCTGAGCGTTGAATTGTTGAATAACAGTACCCTTATCAAACTTAACGTCTTGATTGAAGGTGAACTTCTTAACGTTGTCCATCTTAGAGTATGCTGCATCTCTAATGTAGTATTTTGCAATTACATTAGGAGAAATGAGCAGTCTCTTACCAAGAGGTGAAGGTACAGTGGAAGTTTTAGAGGTGTAAGTATTAACTGTCTCTCCAAAGGTATATGTACCAAAGTTCAGAGTAGACGTTACATCAGAATAGTCGAGAATTTGCAGACCCGAAGAACCTTCATTCCACACTGTAATAACAGGGTTGTTGAGGTTGTTGATATTGATTTGAGTTGCTTCACTAAACACAATACCCTGAGAACCATCAATCTGATAATCACCACGCTTACTGTGGAGACGATCAAACTTGACCATATCAAGACCAGCATTCTCAGTTTCGATTCTGTAACGCTCAGTAGGAACGGTCAGAGAAGAACCAGTGTAAACGGCACGAGGTTCTACGATGATGTCATCAACCCAACCAATAAATGAGGTGTTAGTAGCACCAGAAGTAGCGTTAGACAGAACTGCAAGGTCATCCATTGCAATATCTTCCGTTCTAGTAGCAGTACAAACCTGTACGCCATCGAAGTATGCAGAATAGACATAAGAACCAAGGGTGGGCTCTTCCTTAACAAGAACGATATGATGCCATGCCTCAGATACCATTGTGGTGAAGTAGGTAGAACCCACAGATACCACAGTAGTGCCACCACCACCCTGAGGGGTGATATCGAGGGTGACTTTACCGAAGTTAGGATCACCAACAGTACCATTGATAGAGTAGATAACCTTATCGCCATTGTCGGCAATACAGGTGATCATTTCCATCTTAGGATTGTTGCTAGCATGAGTGCCAATCATCTTGACCCACATGCCGACAGTCCAGTCGTCATTATTATCAAAGTCAGTCCAATCCAGACGACCTGCTGCTTGCAGTTTCAGTGAAGCAGAACCAAACTTGTAAATGGTATCGTCTCTGAGGATGTTAGCACCACCAGTTACAGTGACAGCACTCTTCTTCTGCTTGGTTGCATCGAAGTAAGTATCAGCACTATCGTTGAAACGATATACAGCAGTAGGAACAGACTTCTGGATGTTAAGTGGGACAATAATGTCACCAGAGTTGTCAACTGAGTGTGTAGTGGTAGTAAATCCAAGACCGTAGTCAGTGTCACTATTCACAGAATCCCAAGCACCACGGATGATGTTGGTCTTGTACTGCATAGTGCCGTTGTACTTGAAGTTAAGTGCAACTACTTGCTGATTATTATCTTCGTACTTGATGTGGGTAAGAACATTGACATTACCGAATTCATCAAGACTAATACCAGCATGATTGATAGATTCAAACGAAACACTAGGAGCAATAATCTTAGAGAAGAACCACTCAGGAGTGCTGAGGGTAAGTCTGATTTGTTCCATTGCAATCTTGAAGAATGCAACACCATAGTGTTTGGTGCCATTCCACATATCACATACAAAGAACAAATCGTTGTAGGAATCCAGAACAAACTGAGGTCTTTGTACCTGACCACCAGAGACTGCCAACTTCTTGACATAACTCATTTCAATGTTGGCACCGTCATAAACCATCTCACCGAACATGAGATCGTTATTGTCTAGATCAATACCAGCAAAGACGATTTTATTGTTACCAATGTAATACAACTGGTGCATTTGCTCACCTTCGCTGTCAGAAGCGAACTTACGCTTCTCTACAACGTCACCTTGGTTATTGAGCTGCATAACCCAGATATCATCGGGATCTGGGGAGTTGGTGTCCGTCCAACCACAAATGTAAAGTCTCTGCTCGTCATCGAGGTAAATATCACCTGCATAGTCGCGACGAGTCGCACCAGAGACACCAGCGATCTCTTTCTGGAATCTGATGATACCTTCGGGGTTATTTGCGTTATCAAGACCAGATTCGTACTTAACAAGCAGAATATCAGGATTGTATCCAGAAGTGCTCTGAGATTCGGTTTCACCGAGCACATAGATCAAATGATTGTCCTCAGAAGTCTCGTCGAGGTAAATCTTCTTGAAACGTGCAGTTTTAAGACTAGAAGAGGGAAGAAGGCTTCTATCCCAAATCAGACCACCAAGATCGGAGAATTTAGCAAGGAAAGCAGAAGATTCACCATTTGATTGAGTCAGTTCACCACAAACGTAAGTGGTACGGTCAGAAGCAGTCTGAACGTCTATGATTTCAAATGTAGAGGCATTAGTGCCACTCTCAACGTATTGGTTGACCCAATAGTAAGTTTTCTTGAATTGTTGGGGATGAGAAACTCGGATTTGAGGAACATCCTCAATATCGTAGTCAAAACCAGAATTGATGATATCAACACGATCAACTTTACCAGTGGTGGTATCCAGGATGATATCAAGCTCAACGTCCTGTCCAGAGTCAGTAATGATCTCATATGTCGGAGGAATTGACTCATTGTAACCAACACCGATCTGATCAACACTAATTGACTCAATACCAGTCACAACGGACATGTAGAATCGCTTATTGGTGTTATCAGTGATAACTTTCGACGAAACGATAACTTCGTCTTGTGCAATCAGTTCATGATCGTTAGAAGTGGTGATTTTGCCGTATGGCTCATCATCAATGATTTCCTTACGATATGCAGAGATAGTTTGACCAGTAACAGACTCAATTTGTGCAGAAGCACCAAATCCATCAGTTCCAGTGTTATCGAAGAACAAAGTATCGTTAACCTGGTAAGAAACGCCAGGATTCTCGATAACGAATCCGTCAATCTGTGCAGACTCGAATTTAGTAGTATTTTCAACTTCAATATCCACTCTGGACTCAGTAGAGACCGTTGGGAAGTAATCATAGATCTGCAATGCCGCTTCTTCGGTCATTGCTTGCAGAGTAGCAATTTCAAGGGGACTGATGATGCCGTCACCGTCAATATCTTCAATTTCAAAGATAATTACTTCGCCTTCACGCTCAGTAACGAGTTCATCGGATCTTTGGTTGGGTTGACGGTCAATATCGATGTCAACGTTGGCATAAGGGTCTCTGAAACGAGAAACATCAAGAGGAATGTTCTCTTGGGTTGCAGATTGACTCAGGTTCCAAGTATCAACAACAGAGTTGAACTGAGGACCAATAATATAAGGGAATACAGGAAGACCAGCGTCAGATTCGTCAATAGTTACGAAATAAGCGTAAGTACCAGCAGGATAGTCAGGAGTCTTACAGAAACGACCGTTATAGGGGTCTAGGTCGCCTCTCTGGAAGTCATATTCGTAATCATTGATGAAAGTACCAGCAGGATAGGTTGCAAGCAGCGGACCATCCGTTCTAGCAGGAGTTGGGTTGGTATCAATGTTATATACGACCTCATCTTTCAATTTGTAAGAAGAACGCATTCTTCTAAGACCACTGTTCTGATCAGTCGGGTCAATGTAACCATAAGGACCATAAATCGGGTTACCATCAAACGCCCAACCAATAATTGGAGAGTGTGACTCGTTTTGACCAACTTCTCGGAAGTTTTGAGTCTGGGGATCAAGAACTACGTTGTCACCAACCACATAACGGAGTTCTTTCGGGTCGGAGACGTGTGCGTATTCACCACCATATTGGTTATTGAAACCAGTGAACACATAACCACGAGCAACGTCATATTTGGCGTTAAGTTCATATTCAAGGTTCTTGTTCCACTTGAATACAGTTGCTTCAAAGGTTGCAAGTTGACCAACCGCTTCCAGACGAACAGTAGTGTTACCTTGGGTATATCCAACACCTTTGTTAGTGATTTGGATAGAAATAACCTTACCTTTGTCTTCACCAAGGGTTCCGATGACAGCAGTTGCCTGAGCACCAAATCCATCACCGTTAATGTATACAGTAGGAGCAGTGGTATAGGCTTCACCAGAGTTAATGATAGCGATCGATACAATACGACCGTTAATCACAATAGGTTGTGCCAGAGCACCTTCACCAGAGTTCAGTTTGATCTCAGGAGTAGAAGTATATCCAGATCCAGCAGAAGTCAGTGTAACGCCAGAAATGGGACCACGAACTTGTGCAGTAGCAAGAGCACCAGTGCCACCACCACCAGTAATAGAGATAGTAGGTTGAGAAGTATAACCAGTACCAGCATTCTCTACCAGAATACGAGTTACACGACCATTAGTCACAACTGCCTGAGCAGTTGCACCAGAACCGCCGCCACCAACGATAGAGATCAGAGGTTGAGCAGTATACCCAGAACCCTGATCGGTAACATCGATAGAGAAGAGTGAACCGTTAACTGTAACGCTAGCAGCAGCACCAGTACCACCGCCACCAGAAATTTGAAGTGCAGGCTTGTTACCAGCATCATAATCGATACCATTATTGGTGATAGCGATTGCAGTCAAAGGACCGAAGGTCACATAGTCCTTAGACTTGTAAGACCAGGCAGCAACACCGTTTACCCAAGAACCAACGGGGTTATTAGGTTGAATAGTAGTTCTAGTAGAAACCGTAGATACAGTTCTAGGGAATCTAAGCAGTTTACGCTGGTTACCAGGAATTAGAGCAGAACCTTGGAAAGGACCGATCTTATAGTTGGGTAGACCAGAGGCAGCAACGTAAACGTAGTTATTATTGAAGAAAGTATTCTGAATGTTTGAAGTGAACAGAGATACTACTTCGTTAATAGAGTTAATAGTAGACTTACCTCTATTCAGGTCAACAGACAAGAGAATGTTACCCTGAGGAGTGATCTGAGTCGGTACAGGGATAGCATAAGTGAAGGTAAAGTCGTCAAGACGAGAAGTTACTTCGTAAGTGCCATTGTAGATAGCAGGGTTGGCACCATAAATGGTAACTTTATCTTCTACAAGCAATCCGTGCGGGTTATCACAAACGACGGTAGCAGTTTGGTTATTCGATCCCCCAGGAGTAATGCTTGTAACCTTGATGAGTTTCTTAACGTTATACAACCAGGATTGAAGGCGTTCATCAGTGTCAGTGCCACCCAAAGCAGCCACATTAAGCTTATCGCCTGGTAGATAGTAAGAACCAGTGTCTTCAAGAACGGTAGTACCTGCTTCTGCAATACCGAGAACACGAAGTTTGACTTCGGTATCAGTTCCTTTGTTAACCCAGACAAAAATGTCCGAGTGAATCGTCGTGCCAGGGTCCCAGTCCTCAACTACACCGTTTTTAGAACGAGTACACTCAATAAACTGGTTCAGTGACTTTTCTTTGTACTGAACAACTTCACTATCATCAATAATGATCGTACCGTTCTTCTCTGGCCACCCAATAGTTGAGTCAACGGTAATTATGTTACCATCGGTGGACAAAGGTTCAACAAGAGTCGTTTTATAAGGAATCTTGAAGGTTCCACTCAGAGTTTCCTCTGAAATTGCTAATTCGTAAATAGTATCTGTACCTTCGATGATCGAAATTACGTTTTCGATCAAAACAGAGGCATTTTTGATGTTTTGGTCAACAGGATCCTCAATTTGGACCAACTGTGCGTTTGGCAGATTGATAGGATCGCCAGAAATCAGTTCTGCACGCAGAATAGTGTCAACAACCCAAGATGCTGCCGAAGGAGTGACCAGTTCGTCTCTTGGATAGTAAACATCAACTTCTTCACCGAACAGAATCTTGAATAGGTACTGTGCAGCAGTTTTCGTACCTTTCGAGATGTAGAAATCCTTGATCGTCTTGATAACTTGCACAGGATTGACCTGGGCATAATCAATGTTGATCGTAGGCATGTATTGATCACGGAATTTGTCAAATACACGTCTAATAATCTGAGCGTCCAGGTTATGGACAACAGATCCAACAGTATGATTGGTTTGAGCAAGTTGCTCTTCCTTAGCATAGACCTGATTGCCAAAATTATCAAATTGGACAACATCAGATACACCACGGGCACAACCACGCAGTGAAGAAGGTTCGTAGTCTTGACCAGCAGACCTAATAAGGCAACCAGTCACCTCACCGAATCCAACATCACAAGATGCTTGTGCAGAAAGTGGTTCAGCGATGTAAACCTTAGGAGGATTTTCAGTAGAATACCCTTCACCGAAGTTGGTGATGTTAATATCAGTAATTTCACCATTAAAGATGGTTGCTGCTGCCATTGCACCAGTACCACCGATAGATTCACCCAGAGGACCCTTACGATCGTCTACGATGTATACAGAAGGAGCATCGGTATAACCAGAACCACCTGTCAGCAGGTTGATATTGGTAACACTACCGTTTGCAACAGTAACATCAAGAACCTGAGCACCAACGGGTTGTACAACTCTTGCTCTTGGTGCTGTTTGGTAACCACGACCTCTATTAGTGATAGTTACAGACACAACTTGCCCGTCAGGTGACACAGAGCAAGTTGCTTCGGCGTCAATACCATCTTCGGGAGCAGGATCGATGTAGATAGTAGGAGGATTGCTATAACCAAGACCATATTTGGTTACAGTGATAGATCCATCAACCAGACGACCCTCAGAATCGATTGTAGGGTCAGTACACTCAGCACCACCAGGGTTGATAAAGGTAATTGCAGGAATAAAGTCGTAACCAGAACCAGAATTGGTGATCTCAATACCAGAGACCTGTCCTGACGTATCATCAACAGTAATTTTAGCAGCAGCACGAGAACCATTGATCAGATCGCTAGGTTCAGTGATACGAACAACAGGAGGGTTGTATGAAGTGTAACCCTGACCACCGTTGATCAGTTTAACGTTCTTAATACCGTTGACCAAAGACCTGGCCGCGGCACCAGTTCCCTTTCCAGTAGAAGAGAAGATGGATACCTTAGGTGCAAAGTTCAATCTATAACCACTACCACCATCCTTGATAGTAATTGCTTCAATTTCACCATTAGCGCCAACACGAGTTACTGCCTCAGCACCCAATCCAACAGAAGGAGACACATACTCGATAGAACGAATGTGGAATGTATCTTGTCCAGAGATGTTAACAAAGAACTTGATTCTAGTGTTGTTATCAGTCAACACATAATCATCAAACGGGCGTTGCAGCACACCGTTACGGTTGATGATCAGACCAATTTCAGCAATAGGAGCATAAGGGAGGTTATCATACTGAACCACCATCGAATCTCCACCAATGAGATTTTCGATAGGGGGATGAACCAGTTCTTTAATGATAGAATCAGCAAAACCGATGTAGTAAAGAATCTGAGTCAGTTCTACTTGGTCATTACCAGTTCTAGCACGAGGTGGAGTGGTAAAGATAATCTGAGAACCAGTAATAGTATAGTCAACCTCAGGAATCAACAGATCACCATATACAGTAACTGCAAGGTGTGCTGCTGAGACAGGTGAGACAGGAGTACCAAGGAATTTAAGATCGAAGGTAGTTCTAGTACCATCGAAGTCAGTCCATGGAGATTCTAGTGCTTGTCTCTTCTTATTAAATTCTTGTAGAGAGATACCTGGGGTCAGGATTACGTCAGGACCACGAACCGTCTGAGCATAATAGATAACCTCATTATCAATCATCACAGATCCATCCTGAGGGATGAATCCATCAATTTGTTCTACTTCAATCGTATCAATTTCAGCATCAACATCCTTGATCACCGTCGTGCTAGAAGTCAGCAGTTTGGGATCATAGGCATCAAGATCAAGATACCTAAGCAAATTGTTCAGGATGTTATAGGAACGTCCTGTTTTCTCTTGTGACTTGTAATATTCAAAGAGAAATTGTACGAACTGCTGATCTTCTTCCCGAATAAATTCAGGGAGTTGATCCGCAACTCTGTCCGAGATGTTAATTCTGTCTGCAAACATTTATCTTAGAAACAGGAGTCGATGTCGGGATACTCGAAAGCATCAATCGGGTAGTTAATCGTATTTATGTTGCCCCCACCATAGTTCCAACCAGCAAAGTTGAAGGGGTCAAAGTTAGGAATGTCACTAGGGTTAGTGACAAAATCAATCGGGTAAACTTCGGGGTTGAAGATGGTTGGGTCAACACCTGGCGGGATGGTAAGACCGTTACCATCGGGGAGAACCACAACGGGAACTCTCGTGTTGCCATCAGGGGTATCAGCAATATTTAGGGGTCCGACACAGACCTTTCCTGTATCATAATCTACCGTTCCAACAGACTCATTTAAGACAACTTCTTTTTCATTTCTGTTGGTCACCATGATCAATCCACCACTACCATTGTCTCTGATGTTGACAGGTACAAGTGTTGAAGTCACAACTTCCTCTGAACTGAAAATAGCGTCTTCCAGAGCGGATTCAAAACCTGCTCGTCCACCAGCAGTAGTCAATGAACCTGCTGCTTCACCAGCAGCAATTTGATCTGCTACGTCTTCGGTATAACCAGTTGCATAGAATGAACCTGTTTTAACAGAAGAGAACTTAGGATTACAATTACCACCACCGTCGCCGCCGTCTCCACTCTTACCAGGACCACCGTAGTCACCTGGGTTAACAATGGGGTTATTAAAGTCAAGACATTGTGTAAAGATATTTCCAAAGGTGAATTGGTCAAGGTTTTGACCAATAGTCATCTGACTGGTAGTACCAGCAATAGCATTGTCAGAAGAGTCAATCATAGAATTGAACTTCGACATTTCCAGACGACCACCAAAGCGATCATCACGATTTTGACTATTAAATTTGTCAATAGATTTAAGAATCTCAGATGCCAACTCGTTTGAGGATCTGGTTGTCTTGTTTCCATCAAACGAAGGATAAACCTTCGGGGACAGATAGTAGATTCTTGGGTCAACAACGATCGGTTGGATCGATGCCATAGAATAGTCAAGCAGTTGGTTCTGAATACGCTTTTTAGTCGTAGTGTTGAGGTTCACACCAGACTTAGAGCGAACAGCAATGTATACCTTGCCATATTCAGGGGGTGACAGTTTCTCACCACCGTAAGCAGTAACTGCTGCTGCCTGAGGATAGATGTCCTTTACGATATGAGCATAGTCATTCTCAGTAACTGCTCTGTTTTGGGTCGAGAACGCCCTTGGAGCACGATACTTGATAGATAGGGCAGATTCCTTCTCTTCGCCTGACTGAGACCCGTCTATGGTCGCCAGAGACATCGATGAAGGCAAGATAGGACGGTTAGTGTTATCAACGGCACGTCCAATAAAATTAAACTTGGTTGCACCGTTAGCAGCAGGTCCGTCAGTGGCAATATAGGTCAGTACAACAAATTCATTATCAATCAACTTACGACCAAGAACACCATCGCCGAAAATAACCTTATATCTAAGGTCTTCGGTCTCTTCTAAGAAATAAACACGAGAAGTAGAGTCAAGTGCAGTAACATTTCTAGAAACAGAGTATTCATCAATCTCAGCAGACTGTTCATTTGGTTTTACTGCAACAGTCAGCAGTTCAGTATCAACACCGTCAGCAGGAATCACATATTCTTGCTTTTTCGTATCATCAACGGTGTAATTAAAGGTAAGAAGGTTACCTTGATAGATTACCAGTTTCGTAAAGTTCGCAATACCAGTATTCTGGTCCACCGCTACTTGGGTGTCCTTCATAATGGCATAAGTATATGACTCACCATCTACCTGAGTGACGAATACGTCGCCTGCTTTGATAGTAACTGAGTCAGGGTAGGCAGAACCACCAGGAAGCAGTTGAGTCTGTGCAGAGACGCGCACACACGCCTTAGACGCCTTGATAGAACGAGGCGTATAGTTGATCTGTTTGGCAATGCGAACAATGTTGTCTCTAACAGTCGCACTTTCCAGGAATGCTTCGTTCATCGACATGTTTGCCAAGAACGCAGCGTAGTGCGTATTGTAAGCAAGGATGTCGATCAGGTAAGAGGCAGTCGATCCCTCAAAATCATAATCCGTAAATTCAGGACGAGTCCTGAGATAGGATTTGATCGATTCCTTTATCTCAAAAAAGTCAAGAGACGTTAGTTCTGAGGGTGTTGCTGGCATCTTACGTTCTCTCTAAGAGGAATTCAACAGTTTGAGTTTGCGGTTGACCAACGATTGCATATTCAATCGCTACGTCAATACTGTATTCATCATCAGAGAGGTTCACGTCAATGTTTTCGACCTCAACACGAGGTTCTAAACGTTGTATAGTATTACTTATCTCATCTCGCAGATCTTCTGCGGTGAAAACGTCAAAGGGTTCAAATAGTAGTCCTTTGACTCTTGATCCAATGTCAGGTTGATAGGGGCGTTCACCAAAAACCGTCAGTATCAGGTTTCTGATCGACTGCTTGATAGCATTTTCATTCTTCACCGTCGAGAAGTCTTCGGTATTAGGGTTTGCTTCAAATGAAACCGCTAGATCCTTAAAACCTCGGGAGAAAAACTTTTCTGATCGAAACCTGTACGACGGCATTGACTTTATTTAGTCGTTATCAGGATTATTTAGCAACTCAACGGGAGGGTTGTATTTTAGAAACTCCCAGAATGTCATTTTCATCTCTTTTTGGGTCATGCCGCAATGTTTAGCGGCATTTGGGAGATTCATTGTGGCATGGAAGAGTGCTTCGTTCGCCTGTTGGACAAGTTCGGGTGTAGTTTTAACGGCCTTGTCCACGATAACGTTTTTTCGCGTGGTTTGATGATGTCGCGGCATATTTAGTGTGTTGTCCTCGCCCTTGGCGCGTCTTTTTGGGTCTTGATTCGATGTGACTGCTGTTCAGTCCAGTTTTTGCTCGGGTTGCCATGTCTTAATTAAAACGACTCTATGATGATAGCACAGTTGGACTGCCATATGCAACCACCGAGGAGCATGGATACGACCAGAAACGGAATCCAATACCCAATGGGTCCAGAACACGTCCAATAGGCAGTTTAGTTACAAATACAGTCAAACTGGTTGCCATGAGGAATCTAATGTGTCCAATGCCTGCCATATCTTCAATAGTGAGAGCACTACAAATGATAGGAGTAAAGATAGGGCACAATGCCTTACCACATGGACACATGTAGATGACAATATTCGTACATGGCGAGATATGGTTAACAAAAACATCGCCCAATGTCATCGTAGGTAACCCATTAGTCAGCACAAGTGCTTTGAGGGGGTTCAGGGCGGTGTAGGGGATCAAAGGCATCGGTGGCCACCAGCATGTCCACTCTTTGATCTTAATTGAATATGGTACAGGTGGAGTACCACATGCCTGAACAGAGTGAACTGTGCCAGGAATGCAGATACCATGCCCTGAGCAGGGCAAACCTGTGATTGGTGCTACTGGTAGTAAGAGTCCGTATGCCATTATTCAGGGAACATGTTGTTAGTGTCAGTTGAGAAGTTAGAAATTGCATTATCTGAAATTTCTGCATCATAATCAAAGTCAGGATCATAATCATATGTAAGTTCACCAGAGAATTCAACATCACCAAGATCTTTGTAAGCTTGTTTCTGTTTCTTCAATAGTGCCTTATCACCTGGGTCATGAGAAGACAGGTGTACTCGTCTTTGTCTAACTGGTGCATTGGGATTGATAGCATCAACCAGGTCACCGAAGGCACCACCATCGCATTCTTGGAAGAATGGGTTACCCATTCCTTTGACTGCTTGACCATATGCAATAGATGCACCAGTTGACCAGTTCTTGATATTCATTGTACCGCTGTAAGGTCCCATTCTCATACCCAACTGAGTAAAGAGTTGTGGATCAACAGCAATACTAACATCATTACAGTATTCTAAGCAAGATTGGTTGTTACCTGAACCAGTCCAACCACTACCATAGAAGTTTTGGAAAGTATATGTGCAAGTAGAGAACGCACAACTGTACCCATTGTACAAATTAGGTATATCCCAGAACGCATTGCCTGAACTTTTGCCTTGCGATTGGTTATTACCTGATCCTGAGACGTAGTATGCATCATATACATCAAGTACACCATCACTATTGTTACCATGTCTAAGGTAAGTATCCCAACATTCATGTGCAGGCACTCCACCACTTAGACGTTCTACCTCAATAACGTAAAAAGACTGGTCTTGTGTAAGAGAACCATACGACGTGCCTGCTGAATACCCAGGATCACCAGGTTGACCACTGCCACCAACCGTAGTTGCGGGGACTGTCCACTGTACAGTCCTAGTATTGTAGTTAAGATTGTCTCCCAACCACAGTCCTAACTGCTCTGCCTCACTAAAATTGTTGTGTCCCCAGTCAAAAGTGTTCTCATCCAGTCCAACAGGGACAAAAATGATGTCAGATCCGCCAGATGGGTCCCAATAACAGCGACCTTCAATGTTTTGGCGACTACATTTCCACATTTTACGCTTATCGCCGCCATTCATGACGGGTCTTGGCTTAGTCAGAGCGGGTCTGGGCAGTTTTTGAAGGAAATTCATGAAATCTGCACCTTGTGATCCCGTAGTTTTGCCTTGAACAGACAAGTTTACGCCAAAATGTGCGTTATCAGACTTCGATCCACAGTATTTGTAGATAATCCAACCAAAATCACGACCAGTTTCCGAATCAGTGAACGGACAAGGGAGATCTTGGAGTCGAGTTACGTTGTAAAACCTCGGTTGGGGGATCATAACGCACGGATCTTGGTTGTTCCAACCAAAAACATGACTCAATGTGGTGGAAGCTGCGTCAGTTCTCTGAACACCTTCGACCATTTGGGGATATTGCTCCTCCATAACGCTCTTAAACGCTTGGTTAGCACCAGTAATGCCCCTCACAACCGATGGTGGGAACAACGCTTCCTCTAAAATGTTCGGAATTTTGATTTCAGTACAACCAGGTGGGATGTTCGAGCACAGTTTTGTCTTCTCAATCTCGTCTGTTCCTGAGAATTTGATGTATCCAGTAGGATACGTTGCACTAAAACCCTCCATCATGGTCTCAAATGACCCCATGATACCCTCATCAAGGATTTTTAGGTTACTTTCCTTAGTACCAGACTTCCTTCTAACCTCACCTTTGAGACCATCGATCTTTTGTGACTCCTTGTAAGGGGTTTCTTCTGTGGTACTTTCAGCATCAACAGTAGTTTTGAAGCGTTTTTGCTGCTCCTTAGTGTTAGGACCACGCATTTTGTAGTCTTCCTTCTCAGTTTGGATGATCCAAACCCTAGGTTGACGGTTAGGATCCGTGTCATAACCCAATCCACGGTCCTTAATCAGGATCTCATCAATAGCACCATCGGCAGTAAGGGACACAACTTCGACTTTTGCTTGTCTAAACTTACTTCTACGCCTATGTTCGGAGGACATTGTACGCAATTCCTCCCTCTCGATGAAGACAGTTGCGAGTTCCGACTCATCTTCATCTACATCAGTACCTGAAATAGTGATGTCTTTGTTATTATCACTGTATGGAACCTTACTTTTCCGCTCTTTGAAGTCAGCTTTCATGTCTTTGCTGACTGCTTTCTGGTTCCTTTGGATCTGTTTGAAGTTATAATTGAACTTTGTGCCGTCAGGGTTGTCCAATTTGTTGGTTGGAGAGCGCAAAGTAGTGCCTTCCCACCCATCTAGTTGCTCTAATTGCTGTCTAGCATGGTCATTTGCGCCTTTTGCAGACAACTGTGCGGGTTCTTCGATGACGATTGAGGGATTTATGTACCCTCTACCACCATTGATGATAGAAATACTCTGGATTTCCCCATTCTTATTGACGATACACTCTACTTTTGCCTCATCAATCGACTGTTGGTTGACTAATGCGGTCTTATCGATCTCTACTTTGTAGTATGTGATCTTTTTAGGGAACTCATACACACCAAAGAACCCTGCTCGGTCGGGAACTCCGTACCCAGCAAGCACATTTGCACTCTTTCCAAAGCGTCCAGGGGCAGTAATGACCTGATTTGTGGTAAATTTATCGCCATTTCCGCGCAGTTCCATGTAACCGCAACGTAATTTGTTACCAAAATACGCAACTTCGTTGATTTCCCACCCGTTGATAGTGTCTCCTGCCTGAAAACTATCACCATCGCGGGTTGTATAGCGGAACAAGATGCGTTTTGTGTCAGTATCTACGTTCTTAAATGATTCATAGACGCCTCTACCACTTCCATCAGTGAGTTCTAGACGTGTATTTGTCGTTTTCCAACTATCTTCACGCACTTCATAGAAGTGAGAGTGGTATTCTTGCTGAATTAAGTTCTCATCACAGACACAAGTGTTCCTTCCAGACCCGTCACTCAGTGACATTGACTTGTTTGGACAACAGTTGCGGTTAGAAATAGAATACTGGATGGAAAAGATCGGACCTTTCCATGGATATGAAGTATCGTAGATGTAATAACAGAACTGAGAATCAAATAGAGTATGGAATTCTAGGTACTTTGGCACTGCTGCCTTGACAGCACCGTTCTTACCATAGATCCATTCAAAGTATGCATCAGTATTAGTATTAGGACATTTCTGTGGATCACCCCAACCAAAGTCTGGGTGGTGGTGTACAGAAGGAGAACCCCAGTATCGATATCCTCTACGTTGTATAGGATCGGGGTTTAGTGGTCCTGCATCAGCATCATACTGATACTCATAGTTGGCATGAGTGTAGATACCTGATCCATCATAGTTCCAGTTATACCAACCTGCCCTTGTATTATAGTCAACAGGTGATCCATAACCCACAGGTCCAATCAAACCTTGGTCACGAACGTTCTTACGGTTACCCTGTCCTAGGTCTTCTTTGAATACCCATCCAACAATACCAACATAACTGTAATCCTGATCTCTGGGGTCCTTACAATTAGGAACACCAGAGACGCCAGTCTGTAAGTTTACTTCTTGCGTCGGGTCGGCGGTGTAGAAGTGGTCCCTCTTTGCGTTGCTAGTAGACCTGTAATACTCATACAGAGGCACAGCTGATTCATCAGCATCCGCGAAATCGTTTGCATTGCTTTGACTTGTGTAAATGTATCCAACAATTCCTACCTGAACATATCCACTACCATAATTGCTCTGAGTGGATAGTACAGAGTCATTACGATCGTTCTCATAGTGATGATACAGAGGTTGTGTCTTACTGCCCTTATCACTACGAGCGATATAGAATGCAGGTCTTCCATTACGAGGTTCGTGGTTATATCCCTTAGAGACATTACCCTTCTCCCCTGGGAAGTCCTCAGGAAATCTTAATTCTTCTTTATTGGTGTACTTGTGGTCTTTATTACCTTCATCACCTGATCCGCGATAGTAGCGGTAGATGGGCATTCTCTCGTAGTCGCACTCACCTACACACTGCTGCTCTTGATCACCAATGTAGTATACCTTATCCTCACCAAAAATTGACGTACCAGGTCCTTCATCATTGAAGGTGATTTGATAGTTCGTTCCTGGTCCGCTATGGTGGGCGTATGATTCATATTTACCGTAAGACGGGCGATCCCAATTCTTTTGGTATTCATTCCCCGAATCGATGTTCGGGAAAGATCGCCCTGTCTCACTGATAAAAATACTCATTAGGGTTCTAAGACTTTGATGCGCTCTTCCAACATATTTAGACGCATATACAGGTCATCTAGTAGTTCCCGCATATTGAGATAGTCTTCATACCCTTCTGGTTTATATTTCATCATCTCTGCGCCAGGAGGAGGGATTTTTGCAAGGACCCCTTCTATCGTAGCAATACGAGTCGCAAGATTCTCTAATCCCTTAGAGATCATCTTAATATGCTCAACGTACGACTCTTCAAATGTTTTCTCAGACATAATAAGGTTGGACGCGGTTTTTACGGTTTTTCTGTACCCTCGGATTTTTTTAGAACGACAGACCCATCAGTCTCTTCGCTCCACTCTAACTCAGTCCCCTCATACCATCCAAGATCTTCCATCAATTCAGCAGGCAGAGTAATAGACATATCTCCGAAGTCGTCTACCTCCACGGGTAGCGTAAATCTTTTGCTCATAGCACATATGTGGCTAGTGTCAAAATTATATAGGAGCAGGATAATTTACAGCGTGTGGAGAACGTAACACTAACTCTGTCATTCTATGATAGAAAGAGTGTATAGTCAAGTCTACAATCTTGCTTGGATCTAACCATGCATGATGTAGCATATATCCATGTCCCAGGTAAATACCGCTATGATTGCATAATCTGTCCTGCTTGCTGGAATAACCCCCTTCTAGGCGCTCTAAGTGCAGTCTCATGACCATCATGTCACCATACTGTAAGTCTGAGAAAGGTGGGGGATCACTATCACATGTACCTGTATAGACATGAATGACTCCATCCTCTAATCGCTCTGCCTGATCCTCAATAAACGATGGGTCAAACAATGCCCTCCGATGTAACTTCGGATAGTCTCTGAGGGTTAGATTAAACTGCTTCTGATAAAACTCCATGCAGATGCCATAACAGTCACCTACCTTCATCTTATCTTTATACCATGGACGACCTACCCATTCGCCCCAGACCTCATTCATTTCATCTAAGGTAGGTCTAGACATTCTTCTTGCCTACAATAGAAGTGCCAACCTGTTTCATGTGAGGTGTAACAGTTTTATTCCTTTGCCTACCTTTTAACTTATCTCTCTCTTCCCTAGTCTTTTGCTTATGACAGTCACGACATAACAACTGACATTTGCTTAACTCCTCCATAATATTATCATGCTTTCTCATCCACATACTACTGGTTCTTAATGTCTTATCCTCTGGATTGATATGATCGACTTCGAGATTCTCTGTGGTGCCACACTTCACACACTTACCACCCATCAAACCAACATAGTGCGCTCTATTCTCTCTCATCGCAATCTTATTGCGATCTCGGTAATAATCCCTATGGCATTCCTTGCAGTGTCCCATCAGTCCATCGACAGTTCCATAAGCTTTGCTGGCTTTGTAATACTCTGTGATTGGTTTAGTCTTGTGACACCACTTACATGTTTTCTCTTGGGTCATGGGGGTCTTTCGTGAATATGATACGTAGAGTCTCTACGAGACAATCCCAGATATATGCAAGCTCGACCCTGAGGGTGATCTTACTACCTGGGAAATTTTTTGATACTGGACTTTGCGAATTCATGAATAATATATCGACCGCTCTGGGATACTGTTATAGCTTAGAAAGAAGGTACTTTCTTATATAACCGCCCACGGCGGGGTCAACGAAGGGGACAAATTAACTGTCCCCAGTGACTACTTCATAACAGAATCCTTCGAGGATCATGTACTCACACCACTGCGTATATTGGTGGAGTTGTTGATACAGATCAGTGTCAATCAGGAACTGTGCTAACTCTATCTGTTCATCAGGTGGGAGTGATCCAGAGTCATAAAGATCGAGCAGAACTTCATACTTAACTGGGATGTTCATTGTGTTGAATAGTGGAGTGAATCTTTTAGTGCTTGTTGATAAGAACTAAACGGTCCATACTTAGGACAGTTGTCGTAATCGTATCGCCAAAAGTGTTTACGTCTGTCCTCCCATATTCTAACACAAACTGGGGGAATTGTGTCAAGTTGTATGGATTTACTCATGTGCAATCCCCAGCAGATTCTTCTTCAATAGTCTCGTAATACATGTCCTCGTAAATTAGACCATCGTCCTCATCATCTGGTTCATCGAGGATGTCGTCAATCCAGTCAAATTGGGCAAATTCATTCATAGTCAGTCTGGTCTAATCGTTGGTTCTTTTGAGTGTACTTAGTGTTGTAGTCTGTGGAAAACTCATCATCATAGTTAGATGATTTCTTAGGGTTAAACTGTCGCTTTTCTCGGATAGATTTGGGGCGTCTGCTGTTATGCAGATCATTGCGTTTGTATGTGCGACCCATGGGAATTGCTCAGGCGATGTAACTGTGTAGAACTCTGTTAATGTAGTCGATCTGGGCGAAACTGTCAAGTGTTACTGACAGTGGAAAATGTGTCCTCTATGTGTTTGACAGGGCGGGCGTGATAGGTTACACTCCAAGGTGACAACAAATGTGCTATTTATTGAACTAAATGGAACACACATTTATATTTAATTGTATATTTAATTATTCCACAGATTTGGGTGTTATCTGTGGAAAACTCCATGTTGAGTTACTGTGAAGCAACTGGGGAAATACTCGGGAGACGCTGATGCGTAAGGGATGTGAGTATTTCTTACATCATACGGGAATAACGTTGAAAGTCAATGTAATTCTATTCTCTGATGGGTTAGACTCATAACCATGGGTAAGATTAGATGGATAGATGAGACAATCTCCCTGAGAGTAAGGAACAGTTGCTTCTTGAAGATTAAACGCTGTCATTTGTTCAAACGGGAGCATCATCACTGGATACATTGCACTAACTACATTTCGTTTGAATTTAAGATAGGAGTGCGATTGTTCATTGTAGGAGATGAAGAACGTGCCTGAAAAGAGGCAATTTGAATGTTCATGAGGTGCATAGATTGCGCCTTGGTGTGCTACTTCTAGATAGCAATCTGAGATCTCAAAGTTTGAAGCATAGCACAATCCTGATTCATTGTGTTTTCTTACTGCTTCAAGTAGTGTTGCTTTAAGGGCGGGAAGATCTGCGAGAATTTGATTCGTTTCGCCAATCTGTTGGACATTGTGACATAAAACCTGACGTTCTTTAATGTCTACGAAGTCTTGATTTCTTGCCCATTTCAGAACATCATCAACATGATCTTTCATCTTATACTTTGTAACTGGGGTCATGAAAAGACCGTAAGTTTCAAAGTCGATTGCCTCATTAAGATCTGAGGACAGATTAACAGGTTGCTGAGTCATTTTAAGTGAATGATGTAATCAATGCTGTACTATGTAGTATAACATGAAATGGGGGCATTGTAGGCGCTTCTAGGTGTCACTGAGAGCGTCAATCGTATTGTGTAGGATAGAGGGGAAATAGTTCAGACCAGTGATAATTAACCGATGAACGCTGATTGTGTTGAATCTGTGGTGTAGGGGATGTTACCTTCCTCACCGAAGAGTTCATAATAGAGAGGCGAGAAGATTGCGAAGTCGTCAGTTGCATTGTCATTCCAAACTTTGAGGATTTCGTTGTAAGTTTGCTCAGTCATAACGTTTGAGTAAGATGAATTGAAGAATGGAAATAATCATGCGAAAGTGTAACCGTTGACGAAATCATGGGTGACGTTGTTGTCACGAACGAACCACTCATAGTTCTTTTGAAAAACACCATCAGACGCAGCATTGCAGAAGCGGTCGATGATAGCATTGAGGCGAGATTTGGTGGTGTTAGTCTGCCAACCGCCATCAAATACGCGGAGGAAGTCTTCACCGACTTCTGCAATTTTGTTACCGTGAAGACGAACAACGGAAATGTTCTCTTCTTCGTTGAAGTGAACTGTGGTGTTGCCTGATGTCCAGTTGGTGGAATTAGCGATGGCGGTGTTCATTGCCTGCTCGATCTTACGCATGTTTGTGTGAATTTCTTTGACTCTTTAATAATAGCGAATTTTGGGCGCTGTGCCTATTTTGTGTGCCACTTATCTGACTGGCACAGGTTCGATCTCGTATCTGATGTTATTCGGATAGGTTTTTCGTGCCCAATTCAATACACGATTTTGCTGTGATTTAATGCCCTTAGATGTCTTCGGAGTTGTTGGCATTGTCTTCGTTACTTGCATCATTGTGAACTGATCGTAGATCCGAACCAGATACATTTGCGCGGTCGTTTTCATTGTAGTCGTTGAATGAGTTCCAAAAATCCTCCCAATCTTTCGGGGAGTTAGTGACATCGACGATGTTCTTATTGTCCATTGAGAAAGTCATGCAATGCTTCATCGTATTCTGCTTGGGTTTGATATACTCTCCCGTGAATGTTGAGGGGGAAAGTCTTATCAACTCCTGCTGCTGCTACTGTCTCACAGTCAGCACGATCGTAACCCATTTCAATGAGATTTTCGACGTAAGGATTGGTCACTGGTTTGTAGATAGAAAGGTTTGCTAATTCTTGGTTGAGATTGTTAAAAATGTCTTGCATTATACGATTTGGAATGTATTGAGGTCGTTGCGATTGTCACATGCTTCCCATGCATTGTAGAAAGAATCCCATGCGACTTCGTTATCAACAAAGGAGGAAATATCCAGTTGCTCACATACCCAATCATATGCCATATCGATGTCTGCATTTGTATCATTCACAAATGCTTCGAGTTGAGTGATAACATCATCCCATGCTTCGATGTCGTTGAAAGGGGAGAAAATTGGCGTTGCCATGTCGATTCGTTTGATTGATCTTAGTATTGCAGATCTCAGCGCCTGCGGTAGTTCACGGTGATACAAAACCGTGAAATTGGGTCCAGTTAGATGACTGGCACCTCATCGAGGTTGCTCACGCTGATTTGTTGATAATCTGCCTTGCAATTCTTTCCCTTAACATCATCAATGTCAAAATACAGGTCGATGCACTCAACAAACCCATGATATTGCTTATCCAAAATATCACTAATCTTAGTGCGATTCTTAGCACCTACAACATCATCGAAACCAGCAACATCGCCAGCACTGTTGAAACGTGGTGCAACTCGTGGGAGTACACTAACGAAGAGAATCTTTTCGAGAGCGCAACTATCACCCAGAATATAATTGGGGTCAGCAGGATTAGGAGCAAACCACAATCGTGCTGCTTCACCGATACTGGTATTTGCGTAATTCTTGATATTCTTATTCACATTGCTGTTAATTGCCTTGGCAAGAATAGCAACAGTTAAGTCTCCTTCACTGTTAAATGCTGCAATGTCGATGTCAAATGTGCCACCAAAACCATCAACAGGCAACTGATATTCAAACTTCCAATCATACACTGCCCACTCAGGATTTGCGTTCAAAACCTCATCGAGCAGCACTTTGTGCAGTTCATCAGTACGCTTTGAAGAGCGAACATTTTGGAAGGAAGTTGTGAGGAAGTTTTCAAGAATCATTGCCATTTGTTTAACTTGTATACACAATAAAATGTGCTAAGCACAATGTCAACCATTTTGTACCAGTTCCTCAATCGTCCATCGGGTTTGCTGTTCGCCAGTGAGTTCCCGCACCTTTGTAGTTTATTTGTTCTTTCGGACTCGAAAGTTTCATGATTTGTTGTGTCACTGGTTCATTGATATATGCTTCAATGAATTCTTTGCACTCACAAACTGTCTGACCAGTGTAACATTGAACATATGAAAATTGTGGGTTCCGCGCTCTCACAATATAACGCGCATTGTCATCAATTCCTTCAATAATAAATGCGGCGAGTGGTTCACTCCATCCGCCCAATTCCGTAGGATCGGGGAAAATAACATCATCCTCAGTTACCCACACATATTCAATGTATTTGTGGCGGTCGATACGCAATGTGCGCTCAATGATGAGTTGGTCAGTCATTCTTTCGAGTTCGAGAAGTTTGTGTTTAATTCTACCCAATTATCTGCCCTCGCTTAATTCATCTTCTAGCAAGTCAGGATAATACTCTTCAACTTCATTGATGAGTTCATTGATACTGTACTTGTCAAAATTGTCATGTAATTGATCTGCAATGATTTGTGCCATTGTTTTAATATCCATGCCGTCAATCACGCGATCAACGTATGCATTTTGGAGTTCATCACGATCGACGATGTTATCAGTGGTCATGAGAATAACAGAAGGAAGGAGCATTCAATAAAGATAATATCAGCAAGCGAGACACATTGCTGAGTTGAAAAGTTGTGGTTCAGTGTGCATGTCGGTTACTTCGTAACCATAACCCTCCACACGGGAGTATACTTCACGATTGAAATCTTTCTTCAACACATAACGCTTCGATTGAGATTGTCCCATGAATGTAACAGTCTTCAAAATGTAGCGGGTGCTGATCTCACCGTCAGCAAACTTGACGGGGTAGAAGTCAACAACCATGTTCCCAGATTTGGCGGTGAGTTGCATGAAACTCTCAAAATTTCTTTGACCCTTATAGAATACACGAAAACATGCCCAGATCAAGGATCAGTGGACAGTTCTCCTGGTGTCACATTCAAATTAAAACTTAGCGTCAATCGGTTAGTGTCATTTTTCTGCAATCTTACGCCATGACGTACAAACGAAGGGAACACAATCAGGTCGCCTTCATTGATATTGGGTTCATGAACAGGTGACTGCTCAAAAATGTGAGTATATCCGAGGATTGTATGATCCAAGTTCATATTCTCAAAATAGAATCGTCCATCCTTATCTCTATCGAACTGGATGAAGATCACACCTGAGAAGTTCACGAACTCAGGATAATTCACATGATGATGAGGTTCTTGCGAATGTCCACTGTTATACAGATTCAACCATGAGTTTACGATTTCAATCTCACAATCAGGAGGGAAATACTGATACAAATAAGGTGCTAGGACTTGTCCAAGTTCTTCGGGCGGGACGACATCTTTCTCTTCAAAATGTGTCGTGTGAACACTACAATTCCACCTACCCTCAGCATCAGTAAGGAGATGCCTAGCAGACTCCAAAAGGGATCCGAATGTCTCCTTGTGATTGTGAATGTGTGCTTGGTGGTATTTGATTGGGAACAGAATTGTTTGCATCAGGTGTAATTTTAATCAGTTTCTTGGTGTAATCATATGCATATGTGGTACGATTGCCATGGATACCCCATCCTAACCATTGATAGGCATGATGCATATAATGTTCAACAGTTTGTCCACGTCCTTGTAAAACAAGGGCATAACGTGTCCACTGTGGTTCATTCACCATGTAACGAAGTTGTGTCCCCAGTGTGCTCGGGTCTCCCCCGTATGCGCGGGCAAAATGGGCAAGTCCATCATATCTGCCCTGCGAGGTCCACTGAATGAGACCATATCCACCAGTCAAACATGCATCGTAAGGTACAATCGCACCGCCTTCACATACATTTGGTTTGAAGTTTGATTCTTGTTTGATGTTACCCATGACTGTTGCCAGTGCATTAACATCATGAATCCCCCTCGATTGTAGGAATTCAAGTGTTTGATTCTCTGCTGGTGAGCAGTCTACGCACTTGATAATCGGAGGGGGAGTTGGTGTCGAAGTCAATAACATAATCTAAGTTCGAGAGATCAACTAATGAAAGAATGTCAAGGTTGCTCTGTATCCAACTGGGACAACTGTGGGGATCGCAGCAACTCGTGTTGGTATTCAAGTTCATTCCACAAACTGTCAATGAGACCATCGATATATGTACGATGGTTGAGATGTTGAGCAACTCTTTTAAGTTCTAATACCTGCTGTTTAGCAGACTCAATATGATAACATTCCCTGCTTCTTACGTCAATGCTCATGCGAAACCGCCTCCTTTTGTCTTTTGATCGATCACATCCACAGTAACACAATACTGTGGATAGTTCCACCATGCCTCCATAACTCGCATGTAATCATCAACAATCTTCACACTACCATCGGCACAGTGTATTTTGTATCTATGCCGATCGTAAGGTTTGTCACATGTTTGCTTAAAGAAACTTGGTAAACCTGTCATGATCGTGGATCCATGTTATTACAGAGATCAGGATCAATCTTACAAAGACGATCCATCTTTTGATCTTGAATTGATTGAACTTTATTCATTGCAGTGATGCCAATGTTAGCACCAATCAAAACAATGATGAAAGCGAGGGCGATTCTCATGATAATAAAAGAATGAAAGAGGGGAGGTCTCGCGGCAGGAGACACAATTATATAGACCCTCTATGTGATAGTTCAGCGTTGGAACTTGCCGTGCTTGAATGTAGCAAATTCAGGATTGTTGACCCAACGACCCTGAGTGCAATCCCACACGATGGGCAGCGGTTCAGTCTGAGGAGTGTTCGGTGATGCCTTAGCGAGGACCTCACGGGACTGGGCAAACAGTTCGTCGAGAGTGTAGCGAGCAGGGCGGACGCCGTACATGTGTTGTCTCCGTTGATTACCTAGTAATAATACACGCTCAGGGCGTGCTCACCACTATTTATGGACACTAGGAGAACTGTAACCCAAGGTGTGGACAGATCGCACCAAGA
>MDTE01030583.1_pt1 | contig 35460 bp, 31 predicted proteins | sample 811231 | NCBI WGS metagenome assembly MDTE01 (sample SAMN05326651, study PRJNA326480) | marine metagenome | isolation source: seawater | place: Indian Ocean: Red Sea | collected 2010
GCAGCAACCTCAGGAGCAGCAACCTCAGGAGCAGCAACCTCAGGAGCAGCAACCTCAGGAGCAGCAACCTCAGGAACAGCAACCTCAGGAACAGCAACCTCAGGAGCAGCAACCTCAGGAGCAGCAACCTCAGGAACAGCAACATCAGGAACAGCAACATCAGGAGCAGCAACATCAGGAAGAGCAACATCAGGAAGAGCAACATCATGAAGAGCAACATCAGGAAGAGCAGCATCAGGAAGAGCAGCATCAGGAAGAGCAGCATCATGAAGAGCAACATCATGAAGAAGGTCCGCCGGAAGAACATCATGAAGAAGGTCCGCCTGGTCCGCCTTAAGAACATGAAGGAGAGTGGGGAGAGTCATCTTTCAATATGACTCAATCTTCGTGACGCCTCCCTTAAGGAGACAAAATTTGTATTTTAAAGAGAGTGTTATATTCTTTGATGGTTGCTGCCCATTGTGTGTGAGATCTGTCAGGTTATTACATATATTTGACTGGTTGGGTTGCTTTGTATGTCTGGACTTTCGTCAGGATCAGGTGAGTAAACTACTTAAATGCGTGTCTGCAGAACAACTTGAGGAGCAAATGGTCCTTATCACATCTTGTGGTGATATAAGATTCGGGTTTACGGCTTGGCGTTATATTATTCGTAGATTGCCCTTATTTTTTATCCCTGCTCACTTATTGTACTTACCAGTTGTGTCCAGTCTTGGTGATAGGTTTTATAGGATGATTGCTAAGAGTCGTTTAGGGCTTGTGCATTGCGCGCCAGGTGCCTGTGAATATACTCATGCTGTTTCAAGTGTCGAACTCAAACATGATGAAGCTTGGTTAGAAGGTATTAATATAGCTAATAGCAGGGTGGTAAACTGATAAACATATTGTTATCAGATCCAGGCGGCTATCCTTTCCATTGCTTCTTGTATGCGTGGCGCTGGTGTTCCTAGCGATATACGAAAATAACCTTCGCCACAGTCTCCGAAAAATGATCCAGGAGTGACTGATACGCCAATTTCTTCTAGAATTGCTTGGGTAAATTCATTAGATGGCACTTCGGTATGGATGCGTACCCATACATACATAGCTGCTTGTGGTTTGTGAGCAACTAGACCCGCCTTTGATAACCCATCTAAAACAATATCTCGTCTTTCCTGGTAAATTGTGTTACGTTCACTAAACCAGGTTTGATCGCCGGTCAAAGCTGCGACTCCAGCTGCTTGAATAGCCTGAAACTGACTGGAGTCCACGTTGGTTTTCAACGTGTGTAATGCTGTAATTGCTGATTCAAGTCCACATGCCATCCCTAGACGCCAACCAGCCATATTGTAAGTCTTGGATAGTGAATTGAACTCTACTGATATCTCTTTTGCTCCGGGAACTTGTAGCAAACTTGGTGCCTTATATCCGTCAAAAGTAATATCCATATAAGGTGCATCGTGGCAGATCATTATTTGATGTGTGTGGGCGAACTCTACTAATTCAGCAAAGAATGTATCATTGACAGTTGCTCCAGTAGGATTATTTGGGTAATTTAGCCAAAGTAGTTTGGCTCTCCGCTTGGCATCCTCTGGAATGGCATCTAGATCTGGAAGAAAGTGATTGTTCTCTAATATTGGCATAGTAACCACTTCGGCACCGGCAAATTTAGCTGCGCTTGCATAGACAGCATATCCGGGGTCAGGTACTAATGCCACATCATTAGGGTTTAGGTAAGCCATAGACAAGTGAAAGAGTCCTTCTTTCGATCCAATCAGTCCAACCACCTCTGATTTTGGGTCTAGATTTACGTCAAAACGATCAGAATAATAAGTGGATACTGCTCCTCGGAAGTCAGGAGTGCCTCCTAGCGGTGAATATCCATGCAGATTTTCTTCTGAGCTGGCCTTTTGTAGAGTGTCCACTATAAATGGTGCAGGAGGTAAATCTGGTGATCCTACATCCAACCTGATAACATCTTTCCCTTCCGCTTTAAGTTCTGCAATACGTAACCCTAGTTTTGCGAAAAAATAGGGTTCTACTGTGTCCATGCGTTTGGCTAGTTGCATGATATGTTTCTCCTGTTGATATTAGTATCGGGTTATTCTGTTGGTAATATAAGCTTACCCCAGTCATAGGGCGACTTATGTGTGATTGTCCATACCCCATCTTGATCAGCAGTCTCTGAACCTAGACCTGTGGTATGAAACCAGGTTTTCCCTGGATGTAACGCTATTGAGTTGTTGTCTGCGTCAACCAGGAATGTCATGTCTGCGCTATCCATGCGTACCCAGTTGACTGAGTAGGCCTGGCCATTACGTAATATTAGAGCAGGACCTCCTCCCCATAATTGAATCTCGGTGGCAAACGCTGCGTGGATGCCATCCGCGGCGTAATCCTCAGGTACAGTAGAATCGACAACATGATTGGCGAAAAGCACTATAAGATTGTCAGCTGTAATTTGCGTATTGGTGTTGTAATCAAAATGTGGTTCAAGATCCACTTCTGATATTTCTGTCCAGCGATAATATTTTTCATCACCAGGGTTGTAACGCCATTCAGAATGCGCCTCACGACTATAATCTACCCGTAAACGTACAGCATTTTGGCCCCCATTTGGTATGGTCTCTTGGAAAGCTAACCCTTGTATTCTAGGTGTCATGTTAAGTCCCAGATCGTCCAATGTTTGCCAGACAGCACCTGTATCTACGAATACCGAGTTGGCACTCTGGCTTTCGCGACAAATGGGCGGACAACCAAAACTTGTTGAGTTCGTTATTACGGCTGGATACCAAGTTTTTTGACGCAGTCTCTCTAATGTACCATCTGACATGCCGGATGCTACTAGTGCTCCACTGAACATTTCAGTTAAAGTAGTATCAATAAGCCGTGCTGATCTAATTGAGCCAACTCGTGTAGCTTCTCCCGCGTAAAATATTGCCGTAAATCGGGTAGTACCTCCCTCAGCATAGTGTTCCCATACCATATCGGCTGCTGCTAAACCAGATTGAGGTCTTACACTGCGCGGGTAATGAGATATCTTGATAGCTAATGGTCTACGCTCTAATTTGGTTGTGTCTTCTACGTATAAGCCTGTTAAAGGATTAATACCCTTGGGATATTCATGTGGTCCGAATATTGGCTCTGTGGTGGCAGTTGGCAACAATGTGGCGGTAGGAGCTGCAGTGTTAGCAGATGTGACTGTGGGGGCCACTATTGTATTTTTTGGAATTGGTGGCGGGAGTGTAGCATCAATCTCCGAGCTTTCCTCGGAAATTGATTTGGATGATGTTGTGGGAACAATTTGCGCTGCGCTTTCTGGATTTGGTGACTCTGGTTCACGTCCACAGGATACCAACAGTATTAGACTTAATACTATGAACAATTGTGTAATCCAAGTTACATGTGAGTATTTATTAGGTTTGGTAAAACGCATATGTCAATATATAGTGTAGGATTTTTGTATCCTGTAAAGGATGTACCTGCATTGAAAAGCAATGTATGCTGATGTTAATTATACTACTTGTGCCCCCACGGAGATTCGAACTCCGGTCTTGGGCTTGAAAGGCCCACGTCCTGGTCCCCTAGACGATGGGGGCTTATTGACACGCGCGGCATTCTACCATGTATAGAAAGTGTGGGTCAAGTCACATGAGCATTTGTATTGATTGTGGTAGACTTCAATGTATCACAGTCCGCGCAAATTATTTCACTATAGGAACCCTATGAATTCGACTTTAGAGACCTTGAAAATGCGTCTAGCCGAGGTTGTTGATCTGCAAAGAGCTTCCGCGCTGTTGTCTTGGGAACAACAAACTTATATGCCTTCAGGAGGTGCTAAAGCACGTTCCGAGCAATTGGCCACACTTCAAGGTCTGGCTCATCGACTGTTTATTACTGATGAAATTGGTGATCTTATAAACGATTTGAAGAACGTATCATTACAGTGGAATTATGATACTGATGAAGCGAGTTTACTGCGCTTAGTAGAGCGTCAGTATGAACGTGAAAGAAAGATACCCAGTCAATTGGTTTCAGAGCTAGCTAGTACTACTGCATTGGCACAGGAGGCTTGGGCTTTAGCTAGGCAGAATGACGATTATTCGATATTTATGCCACATCTACAAAGAGTAATAGAGCTGACACGAGAGCAAGCTGAATGTTTTGCACCATATGACAATTTATATGATCCGCTTCTGGACAAATATGAACCGGGTATGAAAACTTCCGAAGTGCAAATGATGTTCGATGGTATGAAAGAAGAAATTATCCATTTGGTTCACGCCATTAATTCTCGTTCTGATGAGGTGGACAACACAATTCTTTATGGCAAGTTTGATATTGAACAGCAGCGAGAGTTCGGGTTGCGCGTAGCCAAACAATTTGGTTATGATTTGAATCGTGGTCGTCTGGATGAGACATTGCACCCATTTTGTACTCATTTTTCAATTGACGATGTTCGTATTACGACGCGTTTTGATAGCGAGTTTTTACCCTCGGCTCTTTTTGGCACTATGCATGAAGTAGGTCATGCTTTATATGAGCAAGGAATATCGCCAAATCTTGACCGTACGGGAATGGACACTGGTGTTTCATTAGGTGTACATGAATCACAATCACGTCTGTGGGAAAATTTGGTGGGTCGCAGTCGTCCATTCTGGAATCATTATTTTCCACAATTACAAATGTTTTTCCCAGATGCTTTTAGTACAGTTAGTCAAGATGAATTTTATCGTGCAATCAACAGGTCTGAGCCATCCTTGATTAGAGTAGAAGCAGACGAAGTGACTTATAACTTACACATAATTATTAGGTTTGAATTGGAACTGGAGCTACTTAGTGGAGGATTGCATCTAAATGATTTGCCGGCTGCATGGGTAGAAAAGTATAAAGATTATCTTGGCATAGGTCCCAATAATTATGCTGATGGCGTATTACAAGACATACATTGGTCCATTGGTGCTATTGGATATTTTGCTACTTATACCATTGGCAACTTGCTTTCTGTGCAGTTATTTGATTGTGCAAGGAAAGAGATCGAGAATTTAGATGCTGACATAGCACAAGGTAATTTTGAGGCCTTGCTTCATTGGTTGCGTGAAAACATACATTGCCATGGTAGCAAGTTTACTCCTGGCGAGTTGGTCAAGCGCATAACAGGTAATTCTATGGATGCGCAACCTTATCTCAATTATTTACGTAACAAATATAGCGAAATCTACAAGCTGTAGATTTAGGTTCTAAATTAGAATCCTATTGGATGCCAGGTGGTTTTAGTTTCTTGTGTGCGGAGTATAGCGTAGGGGCTCAAAGAGGACTCATACTCCCAGTCCTGGCGAGTACAGATTGAAACACGTTTAACATTTTCAGCAGCATTGGTTTCAATCTGTGTTATTTCATCTTTGTCTTCCCCAAAATATATCAAAGCATTTACTTCCATATGGGTTGAAAATTGATCTATCAGCTCTGAACGGAATCCGGTCAGTAGATTTACCACTCCGGCAGGTACATCAGAGGTATGTAATGTTTCTGACAATGATGAAGTACATAATGGGTTTTCCTCAGACATGAGTGTCACACATGTATTTCCACCGACTAATGTAGGCGCAATTGCACTGACAATTCCTAGAAGACCCGATTCTCTTGGGGCAATTATTGCGACCACACCTGTTGCTTCAAGTGCAGTGAAGTTAAAGTATGGAGCCGATACAGGGTTAACACTGCTGAATAATTGTTGATACTTATCTGCCCATCCTGCATAATAAACTAGCAAATCAATAGTTTGCCTTACCTCTAACTGTGCGTCTTCTGAATCAAGTCCTTGAGTACGCAATTCTTCTACAAGTTGTGCACTTCGCCCTTCTAATATCTCGGCGCATCGATATATGATTTGAGCTCTGTTATAAGCAGTTCTAGATGACCATCCAGAAAAGGCATTTTTTGCAGCTAACACAGAGTCGCGAAAATCTTTACGAGAAGCACGACATATGTTTGTAGAATCTTTGGTGTCTGATGTGGTCCAACCAAAGGTGCGTTCTGATTCGCTTCGCGCGAATTTTCCGTTGATAAACATCTTGTGTGTTTTGCGAACATTTATTCTATCATTCATAATTATCGAGTGTTGGTTGTCAGGTTTAGGTATGGTAGAAGTCCTTCCACGCCTCCCTCTCTTCCCATGCCACTTTCCTTGTATCCACCAAAAGGCGAACTAGGATCAAATTTGTTGAAAGTGTTTGCCCAAATGACTCCAGCCCGAATATTACGGGTCACTTTGAATATTTTAGCACCTTTATCAGTCCATACTCCTCCCGATAGACCGTAAGGAGTATTGTTGGCTTTTTCAATGACTTCATCTACAGTACGAAATGTCTGAATTGCTAATACTGGACCAAAAATTTCTTCTTGTACAATGCGATGAGATTGCGAAACATTACTGAACAAAGTAGGAGCATGCCAGTATCCTGTGTCAGGTAGGATGCAGCTCGATTGGTACAATTCCCCACCTTCTTGTTGTCCAATTTCGACATATGATTGTATGCGTTTTAGTTGGTCGATGGAGTTTATTGCTCCAATGTCTGTATTCTTGTCTAGAGGATCTCCAACTATCAGAGTTTCCATGCGTTCGCGCAATTTTTGGGTAACCTCTTTAGCTACACTCTCTTCTACGAATAGACGTGAGCCTGCACAGCATACGTGCCCTTGGTTAAAGAAAATGGAATTGACTATACCTTCTATTGCTTGATCTATTGCGGCGTCTGCAAATATAATATTTGCTGCTTTGCCACCTAATTCTAAGGTGAAGCGTTTGTCCTTGCCTGCCAATGCTCTCATTATGTCCTTTCCAACAGTAGTAGATCCAGTGAATGCAATTTTATCAATACCAGGGTGACGTACTAATTGTTTTCCTAAATCTCCATCACCAGTCACAATATTTACTACTCCGGGTGGTAGGTCCGCCTCACGTATTATGTCGGCTAGTATCATTGCAGTTAGAGGAGTAGTTTCAGCCGGTTTGAGGACCAGGGTGTTTCCAGTTGCTAGTGCTGGGGCAATCTTCCAGGCTGCCATCAGTAGTGGAAAATTCCATGGAATGATTTGTGCTGCTACTCCTACAGATTGTGCCTGACGACCTGGAAAAGCATAATCAAGCTTATCTGCCCATCCAGCATAATAGAAGAAATGTGCAGCAGCGAGAGGAATGTCAACATCGCGAGATTCGCGGATTGGTTTACCACCATCTAGGCTTTCTACGATAGCTAGCTCACGCGATCGTTCTTGTATCATACGGGCAATTCTAAACAAGAACTTGCCACGTTCGGATGCGGTCATTTGAGACCATGGTCCCTCATAAGCATGTCTTGCTGCGTCTACAGCAAGATCTACATCTTCAACTCCGGCTTCGGCTACTTTTGTCAATATCTTTTCGGTTGCAGGGTTAATACTATCCCGATACGATTCGCTTTTTGAAGCAGTGAACTTTCCGTCGATGAATAACTCGTACGAGTCATGAATATTCACATGCTCTACACTTTGAGGGGCTGGATCATACGTCCAGTCGGCTTGTGTGTTTTGGGAATAACTCTCTATAGTCATGTCTATTGTCTAGTCCAGAGAAAAATAAGATGTAGATTGATATATTCCAGTATTTTGTTTAACAACTTGCATTAGTATATCATTGGCAAGTGAACTAGCACCAAATCTAAACAGGTCTGGATGCAACCAATCTTGTCCCAAAGTCTCACGTAACATTACTAGATATTGAATTGCCTGCTTCGATTTACTAATACCACCAGCTGGTTTCAGACCAACTTTTCTGCCATGCTTGCGGTAGAAATCTTGAATAGCTTGCATCATTACAAGAGTTACTTCAGGAGTTGCAGCAGGTTGAATCTTTCCTGTGCTTGTCTTGATAAAATCGGCTCCGGCTGCCATGGCAATATCACTTGCTGTGCGCACGTTGTCAAGTGTCACGAGTTCGCCCGTTTCTAAGATAACTTTAAGATGTGCTGATCCGCATGCCTCTTTTACTCTGCTAATTTCTTCTGCAACATAATCAAAGTCTCCACTCAAGAATCTGCCTCGTGATATGACCATATCTATTTCGTCGGCACCGTCTTGTGCTGCTTGTTTGACCTCATCTAATTTGGTTTCTAAACTTGTCATTCCGCTGGGGAAGGCTGTAGCAACGGCAGCGACTTTAACTTTGCTATCTTGCAGTGCTTGCTTCGCAGTGCTAATCATCGGCGCATACACGCATATTGCAGCAACGTGAGGTAGGCCTGGAAAGCTTTCATGAAGATGTGTAGCTTTGTAGCAAAGTTGACGTACTTTATTAGGAGAATCACGCCCCTCAAGAGTTGTAAGGTCAATCATGCTTAGGGCTAGAGTAAGAGCCTCCTTCTTGGAGTCGGCTTTAATACTTCGAGATTGTAGTCGCGCAACTCGTTCCTGTACCCCAATTTGGTCAACCTTAGTTTCTGACAGTTTCATTTTGTGTACACTCAATTTTGATATATCTCCGGTCGAACAATGTGTGCGTCTCCAAAAGGAAAATAGACTGCTGAGACTTTACCCAATATTTGCTGGATAGTTATTGGGCCTATATTTAATGTACGGGAATCTTTAGAGAAATTGCGATTATCACCCAGTACTAGATACTGGTCCGCTTCAAGTTGCCACTGTTGCGTTTCTGTAACCATCATAGGCTCTCGGAGATAAGGTTCGGATTTATTTATTCCATTCACATAGAGTTTACCCGAAGTGATTTCCACAATATCACCAGGGGTAGCTACTACACGCTTAATATAATCTGTTTGTCCAGGTCTTCCAAGGATGTTCTCCCAAAATGTAGTTGTAGTGCTCATAGAAGGTACAAATACTACGACATCTCCTCGTGCAGGAGCATGAAACTTATATGCTAGTCGATTTACTACAATATATTGCCCATCTTTGAAGCTATTTAGCATACTATCACCTTCAATTCTAAATCTAGCAGTAATTATGTTGACGGTCACAAATATTGCGAACGCCAAAAGTGCCGTTTCAACCAACTCTCTAAGCACCTTAGGCAACATCGGTGTAGGATCTTGTTGGTCTTTAGTACGGATGTTTTCCATTGAGGAGTACTTCTCTGTTCGATATTATAGCTTGGTTATCACCTTGTATCAACATTGGTTATTCGCTGCGTTCTCTGTAAGTTAATCGTATAGGTGTACCACTGAACTTGAATATTTCTCTGATTTTGTTTTCTAGATAGCGTGTATAACTAAAGTGCACAAGATTCTTGTCATTTATGTGTAAAAGTATTATTGGAGGTGCAGTAGACACTTGTGTTGCATAAAAAATACGAAGTCTCTTACCGTTTTTTGATGGTGGCGAATGCTGCATAACTGCAGAAGCTACAACACGATTTATTTCAGACGTGGAGGCTCTGAGATGTCGTTCGGTGTACACTTGCAAAGCAAGTGGCAGCACAGTGTTTACGCGTTTGCCTGTTAATGCGGATATGAAGATTACAGGCACATAATCTAAAAATTGCAGTGTTGTACGAACTAGGGTGCTATATTCATCTATTGTATAAGTATCTTTTGGTATTTTGTCCCACTTGTTTACTACCACAATTACACTGCGTGATTTGTCTATGATCATACCTGCTATATGAGCATCTTGTGCTGTGAATGGTTCTGTAGCATCAATCAGCAGCATGACCACTTCTGCGCGCTCAATTGCTTTTAGTGCACGTAGTACGCTATATTTCTCGACTCCAGGTACTATTTTCCCCCGACGTCTAATTCCCGCAGTATCAATTAAGGTAATTTTATTGTCGTAGTATTTCAGTTTAGTATCTATTGCATCGCGTGTTGTCCCAGCTACTGGTGACACGATTACTCTATCTTGACCTATTAATTTGTTTAGCAGACTGCTTTTTCCAACATTTGGTCGCCCTACAATTGCAATAGCAATTGTGTCATCTTCAGGAAATGACGTTGAAGAAGGCAGATTGGCAACGATCGCGTCAAGTAATTCTCCTATTCCGAGTCCATGTAAGGCAGCGATGGGGTACAGGTCACTAATACCTAGTGCATGGAATTCATGCGTATCCATGAATCTTGATTGGTTGTCACATTTATTTACAGCTAACAAAATAGGTGATTTATTTTTTTTCGTAGGCTCTTTTCTGCTCTTACGTAGTAGGTTGGTTATGTCTATATCTGTGGAAGTGACTCCAGAACTCACATCTGTCATGAGCACTACTACATCTGCTTCAGTTATCGCCATTTCATATTGAGCGCGAATCTCAGAAATAAAGTCAGATGAGTCTTGTGCAAGAGGTAACGAATCTTGCTGTCGCTGATATGCTTCTATGCCACCGGTATCTACTAGATTAAAAGAGGTGTTATTCCATTCCACCTCTGTCATTAACCGGTCTCGTGTTGTTCCTGGAACATCATCTACTACTGCTAGTCGTTCACCAGCCAAGCGGTTAAATAGAGTAGATTTACCTACATTTGGTCGTCCCACCAGAGCGACAATCGATTTGCGCATAAATAAAATTATGTTTCGTCGGTTGCTTCGTTTGTTGTAGTATTGGGTAGGTTACTATCTTCTATTTTTTCGTCGTCGGAAACACTTGTGGTTTCACTTACAATTACACGAATGTATGCTGGCAAAATGGTGTCAGTTTTAATGACATCCGGACCGGACACAATTACCGAGGGTTCTATATCATAGGTACCAGGGGCTAAATGAAGGAGATCTAGTATTACTTTAACATTTTCTCCTGTTAAACTGTCTAATACAGGTAATGGTCCTGACATAATTACGTCAACGGAATCTGGTGATATTTGCGCTGAAAGATTTGTTCCCAGTCCAGTCACAGTCAAATCTTGTCGTATGCGTTGACTGGTCTCAACGGCTTCAATGCTGACTAATACAACTATTGATTGCTCACTTACAGCAGTCACTCCTTCTGGAAGTGCAATAGTTAATCTAGCATCAATATCTTGTGAAGCAGATGAAATGTCTAGAGGCTCTGTTTCTACAAAACCTGGTAGAGCAGTTAGTTGATCTTGATCGCTGGAAAATACAGTGATAGTTGGAGGGGAGGTCGTAATGTTAGTGATGCGGTAACCTGGTTCAGGCTTTCCCTCAAGCAGGGCGCGTACTGCTACATCTCGGTAGCCGCCCATTTGTCGTATAGGTATGGTAATTGTAGTGCTTTTGGGTTGCAAAACTAGATTATCTAAGGTGGACCCCAGTGTACCGATTTGGCTAAAGGTAAAGGTCCTATTAACATTATCTTTTTCCTCACTGATGTTCATAGTTAGTTTGATTGTGTCTAACTTAGTGATCTCTTGCTCTGATCCAGTTGCAATGATTTTCTCTGCAGAAATTATAGGAGTACTGGCAATGTAACCAACAGCGGGATCACCTTTTATATCTACAGTGATGGGTATTGTTTTGGTGACAATTCTTTCTAGGTTGATTGAGACTTCACTAGGACTCACTGACAAGATTTCTGCATTTGGAATATTTACTTCGGTATTAAGTGGTACTTTATGTAATCCTGGTGTCAGGTCACTTAAATCAGCAGTTATATTAATCTGGTTTGTACTAAGTGCGGACCAAACTTGTGAAGGAGCCCTTATTAATACAGCAACATTATCTACACTTGATCTGTTGACAACCATATCTTTGGGTAATCGTTTCATTTCTATTGTTATCGGTTGTGGATATACCTTTTCTAAAATAGGATTCTCTTCATTGGCTGCTGTAATCCAAACAACCGTGGCAAGTACAGTGGCAAGTCCAAAAAGACTTAGGGTTTGAAGGAATTTACGTATCATGTCTGTCGTTACAAAGCTCTATTCACTCTGCTCTTTGGTTTTAATGCCTAGAATGTTTCTTATCCAGCTTCTAGTGCGTGCTGTTCGTGGTTGATAGAAGGCCGCAAGTATATTACTAAGACGCGCGTGAGTAATCTTACGAATCATTCGGCCGTTGTAAGCTACCGATATGCTTCCAGTCTCTTCTGATATGATCACAGCTACAGCATCACTAGATTCAGTTATTCCTATGGCAGCTCTGTGTCTCAATCCATAACGTCTTTCTTCTACTTTTGTGTTGGTTGACAGTGGCATTACACATGCTGCTGCGACTATTTGTTCGCCTCTCAATACTGCCGCCCCATCATGGAGTGGAGTATCTTTGTGAAAAATTTGTACTAGTAATTCTGCGGAGATATTGGCGTTCAGATATACGCCTGTATCTACATATTCTTGTAAGCCGATTTCGCGTTCGATGACAATTAGTCCACCATAACGGATTTTTGACAGTCGTTCGCTAGCCCTAACTATACATTGTATGACTGCCATAACTTGTTCATGACGGCCTCGAAATGTAATCCAGCTTCCCGCACGCCCTAAGCTAGTCAATGCTCTTCTTATTTCTGGTTGAAATATCACTGGAATTGCTAGCAACAGTGCAGGAAGCGTAGCTCTTAGGAGCCATGAGACTGCGCGGAGTTGGAATAGTCCCGAGAATACAACTACTAAAATTACCAACACAATAACTCCGCGAAGCAAGTTTACGGCTTGTGTGCCTCGTACTATGACTAGTAGTGCGTAAAACATTAATGCGACTACCAATATATCAAGTGCTTCCACCCAAGTTAGTTGTTCTATTAATCGAGTGAGATCACTAAGTATAGTATCGATAGGCTTTATCCCTCCGCTTTCAGTCAGTCAACAAAGTGTGCAGAATGGCCTTTGCTGAATGCATGCGATTATGAGCCTGTTGGAAAATCACTGAATTAGGTCCATCTGCAACGTCACTGGTTATTTCTTCTCCGCGTTTTGCAGGTAGGTCGTGCATGACTATTACATTGGGTTTGGCTTTTGAAACAAGATCTTGGTTGACCTGATACGGCTTGAATAATTCCTGTCTGGAATGTGCTTCTTGCTCTTGTCCCATGCTTGTCCAGACATCAGTGTAAATTATATCTGCGTTGGATACTGCTGCTATCGGATCTGTCATCTGTAGAAAACCCATTTTTTGTTTTAAAGAAATTTTCTTAATACGGTCGATTACCTCATTGTTAAGTTCGTAGCCTTTTGGGCTTGCAATGGTGAAATCGATATCCATAAGAGCACATGTTAAAGCAAGTGAGGTTGCAACGTTGTTGCCATCTCCTACAAATGTCAATTTGAGTCCCTGCAATTTGGGCTTTAGTTCCATTATTGTTAGCATATCACCGAGAGCCTGGCAAGGGTGATTGTAATCAGATAAACCGTTAATCACAGGAATTGATGTGTATTTGGCAAGTTCTAGTATTTGATCGTAATTGAAAACACGTGCCATTATTGCATCTACATATCCATCAAGTACTCGTGCTACGTCGGGCACTGATTCGCGTTTGCCCAGTTCGATTTCTTGGGGAGATAGATAAATTGACTTTCCCCCTAGATGGTGCATGGCCATTTCAAATGATACTCGTGTACGCAAGCTTGGTTTCTGGAAAATCATTGCGAGAGTCTTTCCATTTAGGACTGGTTGGTTGCCAGTGGATATAAATTCCTTTTTCAGCTTGGATGCAAGACTAAGAAGGTTTTCCAGTTCTTTACTTGTGAAGTCGTCTATGGCAAGGAAATTGCACATGATTCGTATATAGACCTCCAGCGTTTAAGTACGCAATTTGGGGTGCTGATTATTTTGATTTAAATATGAATACCAATTTTACCTTGCCTTCAGGGGATTACAAGTCCGTCTTACCTTACGGAGGATAGGTATATGTATATAGTTCGACTTTTTAATAAAGGAATGAATTGTATGTTAGATAGATGGATTTTATGTGGAGGTTGATATGACTAAATTAACAACTCTTAGTTGCGTTGCTTGTAGTGGCGACTCTCCTCTGGCTACTGCTGAGGAAATTGATACATTGCGCTTGCAGGTGCCTGAGTGGAGCATCCTGAATTCAGAAGGTATTGGTAAGTTAGAAAGAGTTTTTGAGTTCAGTAATTTTATACAAGCGTTAGAGTTCACTAATGATGTGGGAAACCTAGCTGAACAGGAAAATCATCATCCTGCTATTTTGACAGAGTGGGGCAGGGTTACTGTTACTTGGTGGACACACAAAATCGGTGGGTTACACCACAATGATTTTGTGGCAGCAGCTAAAACCGATAAGTTACTTACTTGATGCAGTTTGTTGACAATATTTGTGATTTGCTTCGCTATATTATCAATTTGATCAATATGGGCAGGACAGGACTCGAACCTGCGACCTCTTCTGTGTAAGAGAAGCGCTCTAACCAGCTGAGCTACCCGCCCTGATTAGAACGCAAGTTTACCATAATCAGGAGTTATGGCTAGTTTTTATGATTATTAACAATAGTAGATTTAGTAACCATATTGTGTTGACAGTGATGAGTACAGATACTAGTACGGATGTAAATTTGCTTGACATTTGGAGATTCAGTAGTAATATTCAGTCATTGAATTTCAGACACTGAATATTGAAAGGGATAATACCTCATGAATGTGCACACAAACCCTGAAAATACCCATGAATTCCGTATTTTGGAGCAAATTGAGCAAGATCCAGATGCAACACAAGCTGATTTAGCAGCAAGATTGGGTGTCGCTATTGGAACAATCAACTGGTATGTGAAGCGACTGGTGAGTAAAGGGCATGTCAAGGTTACCCGTTTGCAACGTAGAAGATTACGTTACTTAATTACTCCAGAAGGCATTGCAGAGAAGTCACGATTAGCTGTGGAGTATGTGCAAGTAAGCATGGGTATGTATCGTGCTACTCGTCAAGTAGCTCGCAATTTACTAGCTGAGGCCCGTGAAGCTGGTTTTAATCAAGTTGAAGTAGTAGGAGATGGAGATTTAGTAGATGTGTGTCGTTTGACTTGTATAGAACAATCGGTGCCTATTGCCTTAGAAAATGGTGATGGAACTCTACCGGTATTGCGTGTGTTGGGTACATCAGTACAACTGGAGATGCCGGATATATAGACATGACCAAACATTGGTACGCTTTGCACACTAAACCACATAAGGAACGTCAGGTAGATTCACTGTTGCGTTCTAGGAAAGTAGAGACTTTTCTACCTTTACTAAAGGTTAATCCTGTTAATCCTCGGGCAGCCCGTGAGAAACCTTACTTCCCAAGCTATCTGTTTGTACATGTTGATATTGATGTCATTGGATTAAGTATTTTGCGTTGGACCCCAGGACTCTTGCGAATGGTTGAGTTTGGGGGTGAGCTTGGAACTGTTCCGGCTTCGTTAATAACTCAAATTAGGGATCGCTTGGCAGAGATTCGTGCAGCGGGTGGAATGTCGTTGGATAGTTTGTCTGCAGGTGACCGCGTGCGTGTTGTCAGTGGTACTTTTGAAGGATATGAAGGTGTATTTGATGCGAGTTTGTCGGGTGCTGAGCGTGTGCGAGTGTTACTTGAATTGATCAATGATCATCAGTCACACCGAAATATAGGACGCACCATTCCTGTAGAGTTGAATGCAGGCAATATTGAAAAATTAAGTTGATAAGTAACAGACATAAGCCTTTTTGAAAATTAGTTGAAATAGGTAAAGGCTGGGCAAGCGCAGACACTGTTAAAGTGGTGCTAAATACACATAAGGTGCTAGATGTGCTCACAATTTGAGTTTGTCGAAAGGGCGGAGCCTTTATAGATTAAGTAGATTTTACAATTGATAATTACTAAGATATTCCCAAAACTATGACCTTAAATACAATTGTAACAGGTGGAGCAGGTTTTATTGGTAGTCATCTTGTAGAGCGTTTACTTGCTGATGGCTGTAGTGTTGCAGTATTAGACAATTTCTCTACTGGAAGGCTTGATAATCTCAGTCATGTGCGTAATCATGATGGTCTGACCATCCATGATGTGGATATTGTCGATTCAGAATCATTGCAGGGGCTTTTCACAGGTGTTGAATGGGTGTTTCACTTAGCAGCGCTTGCTGATATAGTACCATCTATTCAGCATCCGTTTCATTATCATAGGACTAACGTGGATGGCACTATGGCGGTAGTAGAAGCTGCTAGGAATTCAGGTGTTGAGCGATTTGTCTATGTAGCCTCATCATCTTGTTATGGAATTCCAGACAAATATCCTACTTCTGAGACTGAGCTAATACAACCCGAATACCCGTATGCGCTGACCAAATTCTTAGGTGAACAAATTGTATTACATTGGCACAAAGTTTATGGTTTCCCATCAATTTCACTCAGGTTGTTTAACGTTTATGGACCACGTTCTCGTACTGCAGGTACATACGGCGCTGTGTTTGGTGTTTTTCTGGCTCAGAAATTAGCAGGTAAGCCATTTACAGTGGTGGGTGATGGAAATCAGACACGTGATTTTACATTTGTGACTGATGTAGTAGATGCTTTAATACAGGCTGCGCAATCAAAATGTTTGGGGGAGGTGTTCAATGTGGGATCAGGAATACCTCACTCTGTTAATGAATTGATTGAGTTACTTCAAGGTGATGTTGTCTACATACCTAAACGACCTGGCGAACCTGATATTACACTTGCTGATACTTCGAAGATTAGGTCCAAATTATCATGGAAACCTCAAGTGTCTTTTGAGAAAGGGGTACAAATAATGCTTGAAAACATTGAATATTGGGGCAAAGCCCCTGTGTGGGATGCTAATTCGATAGCGAAAGCTACCAAGGAATGGTTTACGTACTTGGGTTGAATTGTAGGCTTCTTCTAGGCTCATTATTTAGATAATTAAATATAAAATATTCTATGTATAACAATAATAAAGTAAAAGATTTGGATGAGCTCGCTGTGATTATTCAGTCGCTTAGATCAGAAGGGAAAAGAGTGGCTCATTCTCATGGGGTGTTCGATTTGTTGCATCTTGGCCATATACGTCATTTTGAAGAAGCAAAATCTATGGCAGATATATTAGTTGTGACACTTACTCATGATGATCATGTTAACAAGGGTCCACATCGACCAGCGTTTACACACGATATAAGGGCAGAGGTCATCGCTGCTTTGGATACTGTTGATTTTGTTGCAATCAATAGATGGCCACTATCAGTTGAAACTATTAAGACTCTAAATCCTGATATATATGTCAAAGGTCCAGATTATAGTTTACCCGACCAGGATATTACCGGAGGTATAGTATCTGAGATTGATGCTATACATTCAATAGGGGGCCAATTTTGCGTTACTGGTGATATTACATTTAGTTCTTCTAGTCTTTTGAACCGACATTTCTCGGCCTTCTCGACTGAAGTTCAAGAATATCTCAATGATTTTCGTGCAAAATATTCAGTCGATGAAGTTTTAAGTTGGATGGATCGTATGTCCTCTATATGTCCTTTGGTAGTAGGCGAGGCAATAATTGATGAGTACTTGTTTAGTACAGGTATTGGTAAATCAACAAAAGACCCGGTTTTGGCTGTATTACATAAGTCGATTGAGACATATGCTGGTGGTAGTTTAGCTGTAGCCAATCATCTGGCTGGGTTTTGTGATAAAGTGATGTTGGTAACACAACTCGGGGACAGTCATCGGAATGAAGATTTTGTGCGAACATCTTTAGAACCGAATGTTGATCCTATACTTTTGACTAAATCACAATCACCAACAATTCATAAAAGAAGAATAGTAGATCGTTACTCCGGCAACAAGTTGTTGGAGATATATGAAATGCATGACCATATGACCAATGGTGACGATGCCAAAGTATTACTGAACACACTGGAAGGATGTATCAAGAACAAAGACTTGGTCATAGTAACAGATTATGGTCATGGTATGCTAACTAGCGAATCTATTTCTATGTTGTGTGACAAATCTTCATTCCTCGCTATGAATGTTCAATCAAATGCTGGAAACCGTGGTTTTAACCCTGTTTCAAAGTATAAGACGGCTGACTATGTATGTTTACAACAGCATGAGGTAGAGGTTGAAACGCGTCAGCGTGATGTTGATGTGCGTGATCAACTGTCTGAAGTAATGCGTAGAATAGACTGTCCGCGGTTTACAGTGACGCAAGGAAAACTGGGAAGCTTACATTATGGTCCTAACACTGGATTTGTGGAAGCACCAGCTTTTGCAGTACGAGTGCTAGACCGAGTAGGAGCTGGTGATGCTGTATTTGCAGTCACTTCTTTACTAGTAAAGTTGGGTGCTCCTTGGGATATCATTGCTTTGATAGGGAACGTGGCAGGAGCTCAAATGGTATCTGAATTAGGCAATAGTCAACCTTTAAATTCTACTACCCTCAGTAAATCTATTACATCACTGATGAAATAAGAATGTCTAGAATAGAAACTGTACTTGTTACTGGAGGTGCCGGATACGTTGGAGCTGTATTAGTTCCTAAGCTTTTGCATGCTGGTTATTTTGTCAAAGTGATAGATTTGTTTTTGTATGGTGATCATGTACTGGACTCTGTAAAGGATCATCCAAATCTGGAGCAGATAAGAGGTGATATACGGGATTTTAAATTACTTCGTCGTATTATTCCCGGTTGTGATTCTATTATCCATTTAGCTTGCATTTCTAATGATCCGAGCTTTGAGCTTAATCCTGATTTAGGAAAATCTATTAACTACGATGCTTTTATACCTTTAGTTGATATAGCTAAAGACAATGGAGTTAGTCGATTTATCTACGCTTCGTCTTCTAGTGTTTATGGAGTCAAAGAAGAAAGAAATGTTACAGAAAATCTTGCTTTGGAGCCTCTTACTGACTATTCTAAATATAAAGCATTGTGTGAAGAAATACTATTGCAAAAGCGTACAGATGACTTTAACACACTAATATTACGACCTGCTACTGTATGTGGATATTCTCCACGAATGAGGTTTGATTTGACGGTTAATATTCTTACAAATCATGCTGTGAATAATGGTAAGATTACTGTTTTCGGTGGGGCGCAAATGAGACCTAACATACACATCGAAGACATGACAGATGTTTATATAAAATCACTGCAGTGGTCAGACAATGACATTGATGGCAAAATTTATAATGTTGGATATCACAATCATAGTGTTCGAGATATTGCCGACATAGTTCGTGATGTTGTTGGTGATAATGTAGAAATTACTACGCAAGTAACTGACGACCAGCGTTCATACCATATCTCATCGGAGAAGATTAAAGAAGAACTTAATTTTGAGTCTCAGCACACACTAGTTGATGCTGTAAATGACTTGTTGAAGGCTTTTCGGCAGGATCTCTTCCATAATTCATTAGAAGATGAAATATATTTCAATATCAAGAGAATGCAATCCGCTAAACTGTCCTAACAATGAAAATTGGCATTGATTTTGATAACACTATTGCTAAATACGATAAATTATTTATTAATGTCGCTTTGTCAGAGGGGTTCATTGATGCAGAATTGTCTGATTATGACAAAATAGCTTTGCGTGATTACTTACGTAAGCAACCTGATGGAGAAACATCCTGGATGAAATTACAAGGACTAGTTTATGGTCAGTACATGTCTGATGCTGAATTAATGCCTGGTTTCGCAAGATTTCTTATGAAATGTAACGTGCGCAGCTACCAGGTATATGTTGTAAGCCATAAAACGGAATTTGGCCATTTTGATACCAACAATGTCTCATTGCGAACCGAGGCAATGAAATGGATGACTAACAAGAGATTTTTTGACGTGGAATACTTCAATCTAAAACGGGAAAATGTCTTTTTTGCTAATAATAGAGATGAGAAAGTTGCAAAGATTGCTGAGCTGCGATGTGATTATTTTATTGACGACTTACCTGAAGTATTTACTAACTACGGATTTCCACCCAAAACAAGAAAAATTATTTTCAGCAACAGTGTTAAGGTGGATGCCGAATATCATGTTGAGTATGTTAGTGATTGGCAGGGGATAGATGACTATATTTTTGGATGTACGTCAGTGGCAGATGTAAGTACATGGTTTACTGCTATAACGAATTTGAACGTCAGCAAAGCTGATGAAATGCCACGAGGTGGTAATAGTAATCTATACAAAATAAATGCATCTAATAAAAATTGTTATGCAGCCAAGGTTTATCCTGATAAATCAGATAATGGGACATCAAGGCTGCAAAAAGAATATAGGTCTATAGAATTTTTGCAGGCTAACAATGTAACTAATATCCCCACTACAGTAATTAGCGATGAGGCTTTGGATCTGGGAATTTATTCATGGGTAAATGGTGAGATTATTGAAAAATCTGACTTAGATGATTTGAAACAAGCTGTAGATTTTGTCCAAAAGCTGTATGAAATTTCTAAATCATCCAATGCTAAGTATCTTGGATGCGCTACCGAAGCATGTTTATCTGCTAATGACCTAGTGACCCAAGTGGAAAAAAGAATTGACAAGCTAATGAGCATAACAACTGAGTATGATGTCTTGAAACATTTCTTGGTAGATCAGTTTATTCCCTTGTGGCAAGATCTTGTAGAGTACGCTTTTGATGAGTGGCCTAGTTCCAGTAGATATGATGATTTGAAAGTTGAATATCAAACATTGAGCCCTTCAGATTTTGGTTTTCACAATGCGATTAGGCAATCTGACAGTTTGGTATTCGTGGATTTTGAATATTTTGGTTGGGATGATCCTGTTAAGCTAACTGCAGATTTTATGTGGCATCCTGCCATGAAGCTTGATGTAGAAGATAGTTTGTATTGGGAAAAATCCATGATAGATATTTTTTCGAGTGATCCGGATTTTGAACAACGTTTACATGCTTCAAAACCTTTTTATGGAATGCGTTGGGGGTTGATAGTACTTAATAGGTTTTTACCAGACTGTATAGCTAATCATAAATTATCTGCAACAAAACATGATGGCTCAGAAGAATATGAGCTTGATGGTCAATTGGAAAAGGCTAAGAATTATTGTAATGCAGTGATGGAAGATTTTTCGCAAGTGGTATCAAGATAACATATGTCATATTCACATCTAGTCAACAAAGCTAAGAAATTGCGTCAAGATACTTTCAGGGCATTTGTGGAACATGGTGAAGCACATTTGGGTGGTAGTTTCTCAATGATTGAGATTTTAATTGCTCTATTTGAAGAAATAATGGTGAATGAAGATAAGTTTATTCTCAGCAAAGCTCATGCTTCTTTCCCGTTATGCCTAGTATTGAAAGAGAAAGGATTAAATCCAAGGATGACGACACATTTGGAGATTGATCCGGACAATGGTATTCATTGTACTACTGGAAGTCTTGGTCATGGTTTGCCAATCGCAACGGGTATGGCTTTGGCTCGTTCTATCAAACGTCAAAAAGGAAATATTTATGTCATGATGAGTGATGGTGAGTGTCAAGAGGGTACCACTTGGGAGTCATTGCTTATTGGAGCAAAACACCAACTGCATAATATGACTGTAATAATTGATTACAACAAAATTCAGGCTCTTACGACACTAAGTGATGGTCTTCCGCTTGATGATTTGGCACTTAAATTCAGAGCATTTAATTGGGACTGTGATGTTATTGAGGATGGACATTCATTTGAAGAGATCATTGATGTTTTTCAGCGCAATCGGAATGGCAGTAAACCCAGATCTATTATTGCAAATACTACAAAGTCTAAAGGGATTACATTTTTTGAAAATGATCCAAGATGGCATGCCAGAAAAATCAAAGGTGAAGAGTTGGAAATCGGCAAAAAGGAATTGGGTATATCATGAGACGCCGTTTTGGTAAGTTGATAGCTGAACTAGGAGATGTTGATGAAAAAATCTATGTTTTAGTCGGTGATATAGGATATAGAGTTTTTGATGAATTCAGAGTGCGGCACCCGAGTCGCTTTATCAACATGGGTATTTGTGAACAGAGTATTATTGGCGTTTCTGCTGGAATGGCCTTGGAAGGGTTGAAGCCATGGGTTTATACGATAACACCGTTTTTGATCGAACGGCCTTTTGAACAGATTAAGCTCGACATAGATCAACAAAATGTCAATGTGAAACTTGTTGGATATGCTGACTATCCTACTCAGGGGCCTACACATAGTGAATTAGATGGGAGAAAACTTATGGGGTTGTTTTCTAACATCAAATCATTTTTCCCCAAGGATGGTGATGAAACTAGCGAGATGATCCGTGAAGCTTATACAATCATGGGGCCAGCGTTTGTTAGTCTCAAGAGCGATCCTCTGCTTAGTAGTTCAATTACTCAAACTGAATAGCTTATCGTTTAGAATCAAGACAAACTTTATAATAGGGTACAGAAAATATTATGGGTAAACTTGTTAATTATGTCACACCTCTTCATCAAGCTACTAGACGTACATATATTGATAGAATGATGGATGAAAAAGTGCATTGTATGATAAAAGCAAAGCAGTATGAATATGATTATTGGGATGGTGATCGACGTTATGGTTATGGTGGATACAAGTATATGCCTGGCCATTGGAAGCCGGTTGCCGAATCTTTAATTGAAAATTATAAGTTAGACAATGATTCTAGTGTACTGGATGTGGGTTGTGGCAAAGCTTATTTACTGCACGAGATGAAATTGATTCTTCCTGGATTGCGAGTAGTGGGGTTTGATATTTCAAACCATGGCCTATCGGATTCTAGACCAGAAATAAGAGATAATCTATTTATTGCTCGAGCTCAAGATCCTTACAAATTTAATGATGACGAGTTTGATTTGGTGATATCACTTGGTTGTTTGCATAATCTACGAATATTTGAATTGCAAATCGCATTGTCAGAAATAGAACGGGTAGGCAAACAGGGATATATTATGTTAGAGAGTTATCGTAACGAGCAAGAGCAATTTAATTTGCAATGCTGGGCTTTGACTTGCGAGTCTTTTTTTGACCATGAGGAATGGCCCTGGATATACAATCATTTTGGATTTACTGGTGATTATGAATTCATCTATTTTGAGTAGTATAGTGAGATATATTTCATGTTGATAAAGAGTACGAAAGCTGCGATATTGGTGGAGAGCAATAAGCCATTGGTTGTGGCAAGTATAGAATTACCTAATGATTTGCTTCACGGTCAGGTGCTTGTGAAAGTTGTATATAGTGGTATCTGCGGTGCGCAGATTAATGAAATCGAGGCAGCTAAAGGCCCGGATAAATTTCTACCTCATCTTCTTGGCCATGAGGGATCAGGTATGGTGTTGGATGTTGGTCCCGGTGTTACGAGTGTCAAACAGGGTGATCATGTAGTGATGCATTGGAGGCCTAGTCAAGGGATTCAATCAGAAACACCTAAATATAGTTGGAAAGATAATCTAGTTAATGCTGGTTGGGTGACTACTTTTAATGAATTTGCTGTTTTATCTGAAAATCGTTTGACGGTAATTCCGAAGGAGTTTGATTTGAAATTAGCTCCGCTATTAGGATGTGCAGTTACGACTGCTATGGGGGTCATTAATAATGATGCGCATGTAAAAATTGGTCAATCTGTAGTGATATTTGGAGTTGGAGGTGTTGGATTGAATATTGCTCAGGCAGCCAATATGGTCTCTGCTCATCCAATCGTTGGTATCGATTTGTCTCAAACTAAACTCGAGATGGCAAAAAAGTTCGGGGTTACAAATGCTTTTGTAGGAGGTAACAATCTAGAAAATTGTGTAGAAACAATAAGAGAAGTTGTGGGAAAACAAGGGGCAGATGTGGTTGTTGATACAACAGGTAATGCTAGAGTTATTGAAAGTGCATATGAATTAACACATCCTGATGGCAAGACAATATTAGTAGGTGTACCTAGAAAAGGAGATAATATTTCAATTTATTCATTACCACTTCATTTTAATAAGGTGCTAACTGGTTCGGAGGGTGGAGGTTCCATACCGCATGTTGATATACCACGATATATTCGACTACACCAAGCTGGACAATTCAATCTTGATGGACTTGTTACTCATGAATTTAGTCTTGATGAAGTGAACGATGCTATAGATGTAGTTCGTAGTGGTGAATGTGGCAGATGTATGATAGATATGTCCTTATAGTCAATAGTGTGTACTGGCCTGTTTCAGCCCTAATAAAATGAAGGTTCCTTATTTAGATCTTAGCGTTAATGATAAAAATTTAAAGAAAGATCTTCTCGCTGCAGTTGATCAGGTTTTGTCTCATGGCCGTGTTGTATTAGGGCCTGAAATCACAGAATTTGAAAATTTGATTGCAGAAATGTGTGGCAGGAAATATGCGGTGGGTGTTAGTTCAGGAACAGATGCATTATATGTATCTCTTAGGAGTCTTGGCATTGGTCCTGGTGATGAGGTTATTACCACACCAATGTCATGGATTGCTACAGTGAATGCAATAGTGTTGACAGGGGCCAAACCTGTTTTTGTGGATATACGAAGCGACTTAAACATTAATCCTGATAAGATTGTGGAAGCAATTACGCCACGCACTAAAGCAATATTACCTGTTCATTACACTGGAAAGATATGTGATATGGAAGCCATTGGTGCTATAGCTAATGAATATGGTTTGTTAGTGATAGAGGATGCTGCTCAAGCATTTGCAGCTAAGAATAGCTATGGGATAGCAGGTTCGTTTGGTCAAGTTGCATGTTTTAGTATGAATGCAATGAAGGTGTTACATAGCTACGGTGAGGCTGGTGTGGTCGTTACTGATGATGAAAGTATCAAGGAGAAAATGGTCTCACTTAGATATGCAGGTACTGTGAATCGTGAGGATTGTGTCATTCCAAGCCTGAATTTTCGTATTCATACTCTTCAGGCAGCTTTGCTGTTGGTTGAGTTAAAACGTATAGACAAAATTATAAGCCAGCGTCGTAGAATTGCAGCTCATTATGAGGGTTTACTTAGAGATGTAGCTGTGTGTCCACATGAAGATACCGGTTCAGAGTCAGTATATTACACGTATACTATTCAAGTGGATCATCGTGATGAATTAAGAGATTTTATGGCGAATAGCAACATCGAAACAAAGATTCATCATCCTATACTAATGCCTTATCATACTGCTTACAATGGATGTTTCTCCACCGATATACCTGTGGCAGAAAGAGCAGTACAAAGGATACTGTCTATTCCTAATCATGAGAATATGACTGATGATGAAGTGGATTATGTTGCATCAACTATATTACATTTCTATAGCAACAAAATAGTATGAAATATCAAGCAATAAATGACGAAGTTCTTTACACGACTGAGAACATTACTAAGATAAATAGTGCCGATATAGATCAACTTAAAGTCTTGTCTAGAAGCAACCCAAGAAAGCGTATTCGTATATGTACTCATCCTAACATTGAAGATAATATGCATGAAATGATAATTGTTCATGCTAGTGGAGCATATGTTATTCCTCATAAGCATATTGGCAAAAGCGAGTCATTTCACATTATTGAGGGGTTGTTGTTGGTTGTGATATTTGATGAGATAGGTAATATAATTGAACAGATCAGAATGGGTAATAGCGAATCAGGACTGACTTTTTATTATCGACTCCCTGCCAATCATTTTCATACAGTTGTGCCTCAAAGCGAGTTGGTAGTATTTCATGAGGTTACTCATGGGCCTTTTGATCCTCAGGATACAATTTTTGCACCTTGGGCACCGTCTGAGGACGATGATCCCAAGAAACAACAAGCCTTTCAAAACAAACTTCGTTAGACATTTGATTCGTGTCAGTTAGTCAAATCAATAGTATTTTGGAGAATAAGATCAATAGTTAGTGATATAGTGCTAACTGAGTATATGCAAACTACAAATTGGCCAGCTTTTGACGAAATTTCGCCACCCAAAATGGTCTGCTTTGGTATTGGTAATGGTAGCGGTAGCAAGTTGTTTCAAAGTTACTTGGATGGTCATCCTCAAATCTATATGGTTCCTGCGTATATATTGATGTATCTTTATCCTCATTGGGATCAATGGAAAGATGAATATAGAGATAATTGGAATTGGGATACTATCATTAACGCTTTTTGTATAAAACATGCTTCATTATTAGATACTCGACAGATACCAGGACATGATGGTATGACAACTCTAGGATCTGATAAGAATCAGTGGCTAGAGATTGACGAAAAGACATTTAGAGAATTTTTGACTCATTTACTCAGGGATCAGCCTATAAGTTGCAAAACATTTTTACTAGCTGTTCATTATGCATATGCTTATGCTAGAAATGAGAATCTGAGCAATAAGAAAGTGCTTGTCTACCATATTCATGTGCATGAGTATGTGACCAAGTATCTAGCCCCAGATTTTCCTAATATGATTGCGCTTGGTTTTGTGAGAGATCCTAGATCAAATATCAAGGGACGATATGAAAGCGTTGTTTATATTGATAAACACAAGTTAAATGCTACGGATGCAACAGTATATAGACGACGTACTTATTACTATCATTCAGTATGGTTTACGGAAAGCCTTGAATATCTCAAAGGTTTGGATCCTGATAGTGTACGTGTTGTAAGGCACGAAGATATGCATCATCGCTTAGAGAATCTAATGTATGCTACTGTTAATTTCTTAGGAATTGAGTTTGATGATTGTCTACTTCACAGTACTTTTGGAGGATTAAAGTGGTGGGGTGATAAGGCTTACAACATGAAACCCATGAACAAACCTAATCCTCGTGTGATTTCACTTGATTGGCAGAAAAGGTTGCCGCTGTTAGATTGGTTTGTTTTGGAAGGCTTATTCTACAATTATTGTCGTAAATATGATTATCCTTTGTACAAATACAATAAAGATAATGTATTCAACAGGGTAATCGTGTTTATTGCTATGTTGCTCCCATCTCATTATGAACAGCGGGTATTCTGGAACTACATCAAATTTTCTAACATATTGGCGTTCTATAGAGATGCATGGGATGAAGCCAGAGACACTACTAGCTTAAAAGATTATGGCATGAATGCTTATTATCGACACAAATGGTCCAATACTGGTTTAAATCTCTGGAAATTGCGTTGGTATAGGCGTGTACTTAAATATGCTCATAATCTTCACCACAATCAAAAAAACACAAATTCTTCCTTGATGTTTTTAGTTTCAGTTCAGTGGTGTTATGTGATTGTTAACATATTTCGCTATTTGTGGTCAATTGTCACCTATCCAGTTATGGTAGTGAAACGTAGTATGCTGTTTGTACAGGCATTTATTAGAATGATTGTTAAATATGAACATTTGCCCGAAAGCCTGTAGAGTTTGGTGGGTTGCTAGGTAATCACAATACATATCACAATTGATTGAAGTTTCTTCGACATCGAAATATTTAGTCTGTTTATGCTGCAAATAATTAGTTGGATCACAAATAATTTACTGCTTTTCTTGAGTAAATTTATAAAAATACGTATTGGATTAATACCTTACAGATCCATAGGTAGGATTGCCGGAAATCTAGAATATTATCTTAGGGAAAAAGCATTAGGTGCGTCCTCCGAGAAAACTTTTGATATTTTATGTTCTGGAACTCGTCCTGTAAATCATCAGATTCTAAAAATGATTGATCGTAACTTTAGGGTTATTAAAAGTGATTTTGTATGGCGTTTGTTAACCAAAATTCAATCGACATTATTTATGGACCCTAAGAGATTTTCAGACAGATTGGATGTTAGCTCGTGGATTGATCTTAGTCACTCTGGTTTTCTAGTGGAATGGGATATATGGCAACAAGCCGGTCCACAACTTAGTTTTTCTAGTGCAGAGCATGTTGTTGGTAAGAAAATATTGATGAATCTAGGTGTACCTGAAGGTCAGGAATATGTATGTATGCACGCACGTGATATGGATTACACAGATTCGCCAGATTATGAACGTAATCCAAATGATCAATTCTCCATGTATGATTTTCGTGATTGTAATATTGACACCTATGTGCCTGCAGCTGAGTGGTTGGTAGAGCAGGGATTGTGGGTTATTAGAGTAGGTCATCAAGCTAAAGGAGCAATAAATTCAAATAACCCTAGAATAATCGACTATGCGTTTGAGCATCGTCAACTGATAGAAAACCCCGAGTTTGCCGATGTTTATCTGCAAGCTCATTGTAAGTTTTTCCTTGGTTGTACAGCTGGAATTTACTATCTATCTCATATATTTGATGTGCCAATGGCATTTGTTAATATGGTTCCATTGGCTGAAAGTGGCAGATCAAGTCATGACCTATTTATATTGAAAAAGTATTGGAATACTTGTGAAGAACGATTTATGTCGTTTCATGAAATGGTTCTGAGAGGTGCTGATTGGAACCGATTGTGGCATGACAAACAAAAAGCAATTGCTGATGAGGGGATTGTAATAGTTGATAATACTGCAGACGAAATACTTTTGCTTGTTCAGGAAATGCTGGGTCGTTTGAATAATTCCTGGATCGATAATCCTGCTGATCCCGCATTACAAGCTTTGTTCCGTAATATTTTTCCTGCTAATCATCCTATGAAGGAGTTTCCCGGATATGCAGGTTCTGAATTCCTTCGCCAAAATGAAGATTTGTTGCATAAAAAAAGAGTTCAAATGGAGACTATAAAATAATATGTCATTAAGCTTTAATGTTACCCCCAGCCAACGAAGATCTAAGTTGATCAATAGTATTGATGCTCAAGGGTTTGTCAGGATAATTGAGGCCCATAATGGTCTCAGTGCGTTAGTAGGACAAACTGCTAGTTTTGAAAGAGATGGCCAGTCCATAAGATATGATGGATTTTGGGAAAGTAGTTTGACAGATTCCGCATCAAAAGGTCTACCAGATGCTGAGATTGTTGGGAATCCATCGAGATTACATACGATTGATGAAATACTTAGCGTTACATCTAAGCCGATGATTGTTGATGGAGACACAGGTGGATCAGATGTGCAATTTGAATATTTTGTGCGTGATTTAGAGCGTTTAGGAGTATCCGCTGTCATTATAGAAGACAAAATATTTCCCAAGCGCAATAGCCTTGATGCCTCTGCTAATCAGACTTTGGAAGATCCAGATGCATTTGCTAGAAAAATAGTACGTGGCCGCGAGGCACGAGTGACAGATGTATTTATGGTAATTGCTCGTTTGGAAAGTCTTATAGCAGGATTAGGCATTGAAGATGCAGTGATGCGAGCTAAGAAATATATTGATTCTGGAGTGGATGGAATTATGATCCATTCAAAACAGGATAGTCCAGATGAAGTAATCGAGTTTGCAAATTTGTATGACGAATTGTGCAAACCATTTGGCCGTCGCCCTGTATTGGTTTGTGTGCCAACAACCTATAATTTGATTACTGATGCTGAATTAGCTAAGTATGGATTTAATGTCATTATTCATGCTAATCATCTTTTGCGTGCCTCCCATAAAGCAATGTTAGCTACATCTGAGGTGATTTTGTCAAATGATAGGGGGTTTGAGGCCGAACCTTGGTGTATTGCTTTACCCAAAGTGTTTGCGCAGGTAGGATTTGATCAGGTTAAAACTAAGGATCGTGAAGCATCTAAAACACAACGATTGTCAGTGATAATACCGGCTGCAGGACAGGATCCAATATTTGCTGACGGACCTAAATCTCTCATAGAAATCAACTCCAAACCAATATTAAGACATCAGATTGAGACTATTCGTAAGGTGGGGATTAATGAGATTGTAGTTGTTAGAGGATACCAAGGTGAGCAGTTTGATAAATTCTCGGACGAAAGTGGCTTGAGTTTCTGTGATAATCCACAGTATCTACATACACATAGTATTCATTCTTTGTTTTGTGCTGACCAGTATTTAGGTAACGGCTTTGTACTAGCCTTTTCTGATGTTTTGTTTAGCGATGATATCTTGCGTTGGTTGATTGATACCGAAAATGACATTGTGTTAGCTGTTGATAATTCATATCGTTATCATCGACATGAGATTGATAAAAACCTGGATTTAGTGATTACTCGTGAAGGACGTACAGGACATCATCGCAGTTTGCACCCAATTAAAAAGAAGGTTGAAATTACCCGAATGGGCAAGAATGTTAGTATGGATGAAGCTGATTATGAGTTTACAGGCCTAGCATATTTCTCGGAAGAGGGTGCCCGAACAGTTCGTCAGGTGTATCGTGATTGTCTGGAGAATGTACATGAAACGTTTCATGAATCTGACTCCTTTGCTAAAGCCACTATTTCTGATTTTGTGCAAGAGATTATCAATCGAGGATTTTCAGTACATGGGTTAGAGGTGTACAAAGGTTGGATGGAAGTTCATAATCAAATGGATATTGAAGTTGCCAGTAAAGAGTTGCGCTCAGATTTAGTTGGATCATAAATTATGATCGATGCACATGACTTTTTAGAAAGAATCCAAAAAGAAAACATTGGTTTGGCTACTGGTGTTCCAGGGTCTTTACTTAGTCCGTTAACTAATCATATAGTAAGTATAGATAATTTTGATTACATCAATGCTGTAAGTGAAGGGGAGGCGATAGGCATAGCAGCTGGTAGTAGCCTATCAGGTAGGATAGGAATAGTACTGATTCAGAATTCAGGATTGGGCAATATAGTAAACCCTGTTACTTCATTGACTAATGTTTACCAAATACCTTTTCTATTAATAGTTTCTCATAGAGGTGATCCAGGTAAGAAACCTGATGCTGCGCAACATGCAATCATGGGTAAGATCACCAATTCATTGATTGACCTTATCGGCATTTATCGACAAGATTTCCCGTCAAACTATTCAGAAATTGATACAGCAGTGTCTAGTGCGTTTGATTTTATGAACAAAGAATCACTTCCAGCTGCCTTTGTGTTAAAGAGGGATATGTTGCAGTCCTATGAATATCATGAGCAACACAATGATTATGTTTATGAGTCAGGTATTTTGCTCAGTAATGATGAGTCTCCTACTGTTTCATTGAGCATTAGAGATTCAATTGAATTATTGTCATTAAATCAAGATATATGTGTTTCAACTACTGGGATAATATCGCGAGAATTGTTTCAAGTCCGTGATCGTCCGCAAAATTTTTATATGCAAGGTTCAATGGGCACTGCTGCTGCTCTAGGTCTAGGTGTGGCACTTAACAAACCGAATCGAAAGGTAGTGGTTTTAGATGGGGATGGTTCTATACTTATGCGTTTGGGGTCGTTGGCTACGGTTGGATATCACAAACCAGCCAATTATGTTCATGTTGTATTAGATAATGAGATGTATGCGTCAACTGGCGGACAATCGTCAGCAGCTCCAGCGGTATCTTTGTCAGATATGGCTATCGCTTCAGGTTATAGAAAAGCCATTACAGTGTATGGAGCTGATGCGCTGTCATATTATTGGGATCAATTGAGACATAATGAAGTAGGCCCTTCACTTTTGCATGTAAAAGTAAAGCGAATTGCTGATAAAATGCCGCCTCGACCCACATTGAGTCCTCCAGAAATTGCTAACAGATTTGCAGAGAGCATTAATGTATAGATATATCATAAAACAGTCATTATTTGAGGTATCACACCAACAATAATATGTGTGGTTTCGTAGGTGTAGTGTCTTTTAATAGCGAAGAATATATAGATCCTGCGGTTATGACTAGGATGACTGATACTATTGTGCATCGAGGTCCTGATGATCATGGGTATCATTTTGAGGGTGGTGTTGGTTTGGGGTTTCGCAGATTATCCATTATTGATTTAGATAATGGTAATCAGCCAATGACCAATGAAAATCGAGATATCTGGTTATGTTTTAACGGAGAAATATATAACTATCAAGATTTGGGCAAGAAGTTACGATCTTTAGGTCACAATTTTCGTACCAGATGCGATACTGAAGTAATTCTTCATGCTTATGAAGAATGGGGAGTCCATGCAGTTGACCATCTTGTCGGTATGTTTGCATTTAGCATTTGGGATCGGAATCAGAAAAAGCTTTTACTGGTTAGAGACAGGATGGGTGTTAAACCTATTTATTGGACATTAGTGTCTGGCAAACTCATATTTGCTTCTGAAGTGAAAGCTATATTGGAATATCCAAATGTAGAAAGAAAAGCCGACATAAATGCACTGTCTAGCTATCTTACATTTCGTCATGCAGTGGGCGATATGACATTCTATAGCGGAATCCACAAATTGATGCCAGGGTGTTATCTTGAGTATCAAGATGGTAAGGTGCACATTCAAAAATATTACGATTTGCCAGTAAATAATAATTTCGAAGATCTTGGGGAGGATTATTATTTAGATACTACATATGATCTTCTGAAGCAATCGGTCGATAATCGTATGATAGCAGATGTACCTCTTGGAGCTTATCTAAGTGGTGGTCTAGACTCAAGTATTTTGGTAGCTATGATGGCATCAGAAAAGCGGGATCGGACTAGAACTTTCTCGATTGGTTACGAGGAAGACGATTATAATGAGGAATATTTTGCAAGATTGGTCAGCCAGCATTGTAATACAGACCATCATCAAATTATTCTATCCAATACCAACTATTTAGATATCTGGCCTGATTTGGTGCATCATCGTGATGGGCCTCTATCTATACCGCATGAAATAGCACTGTATCAGATGTCTGTTGAATTAAAGAAAAGAGTTACTGTTGTACTATCGGGGGAGGGTGCAGATGAACTTTTCGGTGGTTATGGACGTGTTCAGAGATCACCTATGGATTGGAAAAAAATACAATGGATAAGAAGAATTATTGGTTCTTTATTAGCAGACGCTATAGGCGAAAAGAGTCCTAAGGGGTCTATATTTAATTTAGTTGGCATCAAAAATCATATGGAACATTTTTTCCATATTTACAATTGGATGCCGTTTGAAGAAAAGTGGTCACTTTTGACCGATGGTGTTCTAGAACAACTTAATAATGATAGCAAAACAATAGGTGTGTTTGAAGATATTTTTGCAAATACTGCACATATAAATCCATACGACCGTGTACTTCACATTTTTCAAAAAATACATCTAACTTGTCTGCTGGATAGGCTTGATATGATGAGTATGGCTGCCTCAGTCGAGGCAAGAGTTCCATTTGTGGACGATCATGAATTGGTAGAACATGTAATTAATATTCCATATCATTACAAGTTGAAATGGAAGTCTCGTTTACATGCAATGAAATCATTGTTTTATTCTAGCTTTAAGGCGAGTGAGTGGTTGGATACAAACAAATATCTTTTGCGTAGGGTGGGATCGTTAATTTTGCCTGACACGATTGCTTCCCGCAAGAAACTTGGGTTTCCAACACCTTTGGATTTATGGCTAAAAAATGGAATGCTCGATTATGCCAAAGAGATACTTCTTGATGATATGGCAATAAGACGTGGTTTGTTTGACAGAAAGGAATTGGAGAAGTACATGAACTCGAACCAAGAACTACCTTATGATTTCTTTGGAAAAAAGATATGGATGTTGACGAATATAGAATTGTGGTTTAGGGATAGTGGTGCATTTATACAATGATGAGCTTCAGTATTGGTTAAGTAGACAAATAACATGACAACAAGTAACCAGATGAAACATTCTGACAATCTATTTGAAGTTATAAATCCTTACTCACGTGAAATTGTAGATACTGTACCAATAGCGTCTGCACAACAAATTGATGATGCTCTGAATTCATCCTATCGGTTTCAATGTAATCTTACCGGTTTAGATCGGGCTCAAATCCTATCCAAAGCAGCTGAATCAATTGAAAATCAAAAAAGCCAATTTGCTCAACTTATTAGTTCAGAATCCGGTTTGTGCATTAAACATTCTTTGTACGAGATATCGAGGGCTGTAAATTGTCTGAACTACAGCGTCAAGCAAGCCGAACTAATTGACAATGTAGACTTAACATCAGATTTTGTCTCCAATTACTCTCAATCGGAACCGGAGTTAAGTGTAATTTCTGAACCATGGGATTTGGCGATTGGTATAACACCCTTTAACCATCCGCTAAATATGGTTGTTCATAAAGTTGCACCTGCTATAGCTGCAGGCACACCTATAGTGATAAAGCCGTCCGAAAAAACACCTTTGACTGCTATTAAGTTTGGAGAGATATTAATTACATGTGGTTTACCGGAAAATATGCTCAATATTGTTATTGGTGTACCAGCAAAAACTATAGTGGATCAGTTGGTATCATATCCAGGATTAGATCTTGTTAGCTTTACGGGTAGTGTACAAGTGGGCAAATATATAGCTGCCAAGATGGCTAATAATGGTAACGGTCTCAAAAAATATATGCCAGAATTGGGAGGAAATGCCGCTTTTGTGGTGATGGACGACTGTGATGTTGACCTGGCAGCAAATGTTGCTCTCGGAGCATATGCCAATTCTGGCCAAAGATGTACCGCTATAAGAAAAATATTGCTTCATGATTCAATAGCAGATGATTTTCTGCAAAGGTTTGTTGAGTTGGCTAGTCAAATAAAGTATGGTGATCCCATGGATCCAAATGTCGATATGGGTACTGTGATATCTGCTGAACAAGCCAAAGTCATTCAAACTAGAATTGAAAATGCTGTACAAGATGGCGCACATGTTTTGCTCGGCAATGAAAGGGATGGGGCTTTATTGTCTCCGACCGTTGTGGACAATGTGTCTCATAATAGTGAACTAGTAGTAGAAGAAACATTTGGTCCAGTGGCTTCAATCATGAGAATTCACAGTATTGAAGATGCTATATCTTTGATTAAATCCTCTCCATTCAGACTCGCTGGTTCAATTGCTACCTCTAATCGTGATATTGCTGAAAGGTTGCACAATTCTATACAGGTGGGTCAATTTAGTTGGAATGGCCCCCCGGGTTACAGAACTGAAGAAGCACCATTCGGAGGGTTTGGTGATTCTGGTAATGGCGAGAAGGAGGGAGTGATTATGATGACCAGGGCTATGAGGCGTTTGCGAACATTTTATGAACATCGTAGATAATTAGTGCATTGAAAGCAATTATTCTAGCTGCAGGACGTTCCTCAAGGTTATATCCTATTACGCTTGAGTTACCAAAATGTCTTTTACAAATAGGCAAAAAGAAACTAATAGAGCATCAAGTTGATTGGTTACGTAGATGTGGAATAGAAGACATATTAGTTGTCACTGGATATTTAAATCATTTGATTGAAGCTGAATTGGGGTCAGCAGTTCAATACTCTTATTATAGTGACTATGAAAATACTAACAATTTGCATACATTGTATAGTGTAAGAGATGAGATGGATGGAGACACAATTATACTTTTCTCCGATGTTTTATTATCTGTGAATCTTTTACAGCGTTGTATTAATAGTAGTCAGGATATATGTTTGATTATTGATTCTTCCACTATTACGGACAAGACTATGCGTGTTCAAATACATGATGGATTTATAAGTGATATCGGAAGTCATATTAATGTTGAAGACGCTGATGGAAATTTTATAGGTGTGGGCAAATTTTCAAAATACGCAGTTGATTTACTTGTAAATCAACTGCGAGATTTAGTGGATGATAATATGTATATTAATGATTACTATACTATTGCACTTAGCAAGTTGTCTCCAAAGGGACACAAAATAGGCTTTATAGA
>MDTE01193415.1_pt1 | contig 35447 bp, 33 predicted proteins | sample 811231 | NCBI WGS metagenome assembly MDTE01 (sample SAMN05326651, study PRJNA326480) | marine metagenome | isolation source: seawater | place: Indian Ocean: Red Sea | collected 2010
ATCAACATAAGTCATATTATAGTTTTTTGCATCTTGTGGAATTTTTTTTGGAACACCATGTGCAGAAAAAATAACTGGTCTGGATTTATCATCTATCTCTTCTAGCTCTTCTACAAAGATAGCTCCTTTATTTTTTAAATCATCGACTACATATTTATTATGAACTATCTCATGCCTTACATAAACAGGAACGCCATATTTTTTAATTGATTTTTCAACAATTTCAATAGCTCTTTCAACTCCAGCACAAAAACCTCTCGGCGCGGATAATAATACTTTTATTTCTTTATTTTTCATTTTTTAACTAAAATTCTGTTTATAATTAAATCATCTATTTTTATTATATTATATGTTTCTAATCCTAAAGAGTCATAGTGTTTATCTGTAAATGCATTATTAATATTAGTGATGATATATTTTACTTTTTTATCTCTCCAATCTTTCACAAGTTTAATTTTTTTTTTGTCTTCTTTATTAAGCATATGAAGTGAAAAATCTATCCTGGATCTATCATGAAAATGAGATATATAAACAGGAAATGTAGTTTCATTTTTAATTATATTTTTTAAAGCCTTCAAATTTGTTAAACCCCAGTAATCAAGTTCAAAACCTTTTGCATATTTTTTGGAAAATGAATTAAAAAAAACGTTTTGATATGGATGGTTTTTTACAATCCAATAACTTATCATTGTAAAATTCATTATAAGAAATATAAAAATAATATTCTTTTTAATCTTTTTAATGTTTGAATTTTTAATCTGAAAAAGTGAATAACAGAAAAAATAAATTAAAAACACATATAAAAAATAAAAATGTCTCCAACCATTAAATATCTCAGGTCTAAATATCAAATAAGAAATTAATGGTATTGTAAAAAGCAAAAAAATTACCAAACCACCTATTAGTAATCGATCTTTTTTCAAAAATTTAAAATTATTTAATAAATTTTTTAAAAAAAACAATATTCCAGCAAAAGAAAAAAAAATTATTATTAGAGGAGTGGTGATTATTATCCATAAAAATAAATAATACCAAGGCAATGTATGAGCACCTATCAGATTTCCGTTAAACATTAACCTTTTTGAGGCACCTTCACTAAATCTATCAATAATATTTACATGATTAATTTGTCCAAATAATTTATTAAAAAAATTGAGTGGATTGTCCCAAAGTTCTGGAGATATGATTATTAATAAACTTATCATTAAAAAAAGTTGTATTGAAAGTTTTTTATAATCAATTTTACAAAAATTTTTGTTATATAAATAAAAAATAATAAATATTGGATAAATATAAATATTAATAAATCTTATGTTTATCGCAAGTGCAAGAAAAATTGAAAATAAAAAAAAGTATAAAAATTTATCAGTCTTTATTATTTTAAATAAAAAATAAACACTACAAAGAACAAAAAATAATGACCAAATATCATTTGGATTATAAAAAAAATTAGAAAATATTCTTGGGTGCAATACTAAAGAAATAGTTCCTATAGTCGAAATAGTCCTATCAAACGACAATCTTAAAAATTTATAAAGTATAATCAAGGCAAAACATGCCATTATAAAATTGATATAATGTCGTAAGAGATAGACATTTTTTTTTTCAGCATCTTTTAAAAAAAGATATTCAACCAGAGCAAATGCAGAATGGTGAAATTTATAAGTATTTGATGAATCTCCGTAATATTCATTTATATCACGAAAATTTAGAGCACGAGTTTCAGAAATTTCTTTTACTTTTTCTGGTATAAATTTTTGTCCCAAATGATTGAGAACTATAAAACCTTGTTGTCGATATTCTTGTTCATCATAACTAATACTGTAATCTTTAACTATTGAAAGTCCTAAAATTATAAAACAAATTAATGAAAAATTTTGTAAATTTTTTAAATTTAATTTTTTGAAGTTATCTAAAAAGTTTTTAAATTTGTTCATTTTAAATACGATTTAAAAACTGGAGAAAATGCATCAATATTTTTTTTTGCCCTTTTCCCTAAAATATTTAAATATTTATCAGCTGGTAGACCAATTAAAGGTCTAAAGGTTGAAATATTGTTTTTTGAAAATTTTTCTCCTTTTTTAATTTTTTGAATGGTGAAAATTGATCTTCTATAATTGATTGATTTTTTTTCTGAATTTTGCAACTCAAATTTACCATTTCCGAGAGAATCAAAAACCCTTTTTGTTTTAAGAGAGAGCTCTTTTAATTTTTTAGGGTCTATTGAAAATTTACTATCTAAAGATTTTACTTTTTTATTATAAACAAAATGTTTTTCTATTATTTTGATACCTAGTGGGATAGATGAAAGTGAAGTCAAGATATCATTGGTGTGATCTGAAAGGCCAATATTATATTCTGGAAAAAGTTTATTTAGATTTTTTATCCTATTTAGGTTTGCCTGATTTTCATTGGTTGGATAACCAGAAACACAATGCAATATTATAATTTTTTTATGATATTTTTTAATTATCTTAATGCAGTTTCTTATATCTTTAATTGAAGCCATACCAGTTGAGATGATTATAGGTTTTTTTGTTTTAGCAATATTTAGTATGAGATTGGTATCGGTTATTTCAAATGAAGAAATCTTAAATAATTTAACATTAAATTTTTTAAGAAAATTTATAGCTCTAATACTAAAAGGAGTACTAAATAATTCTATTTTTAATTTTTTTGCTAATGAAAATGCGTCTTTGTGCCATTTAAAAGGTGTTTGAGCCTTTTTATATAATTTCCAAGTATCAAAAATTTTTCCTTTGATCTTAAATCTTTTTTTAACGGTTATATCTTGAGGTTCATATGTTTGTATTTTTATTAAATCTGCACCTCCCTTTGCAGCTGCTCTAATTGTTTTTAAAAATAGAGATTTTTTACCACAATGGTTTGCAGAAATTTCAGCAATTATAAGAGGTTTAAGATTATTATCTTGTAAAAAATAATTATTAATATTTATCATCTAAATTTTTTTAAATAATTTTTTTAAATTTAAGATATTCTTTGAAGGAGAGAAATATTTTTTTAGATTCTTTCTTACCTTCAATAATCTTAATTCAAATTTATATTTATCCAAATCTTTATAAATAATTTCATTATACTTTAGAAGGCAATTATTTGAATAAAAATTTTTTAAGTTATAATTTTGATTTTGTGCTACGGAAATACAAATTGATGGAATATTAAAAAAAGATCTCTCATATAAAGAAATTCCACATGCTCCTATCGAAAAAAATGTTTTTTCATAAACTTTATAAATATTGGAGATAAAATTTCTATGATGAATTTTATGCTTTGTTATTGATTGAATATTATTCAAAACTTTAGAATTTATTTTGTCGTTTATTAATATAATTTTATATTTTTTGTTAAATTTTAGTTTCTTAATAAAAAGTAAAGATTCTTTTATCAATCTATCTTTTTTAACAGATCCAAAATTAATCAAAATTGTATTTTTATTTTTCTTTTTTGGAATAAAAGAAATGGGAAAAAAATTATGTCCAATAGACATTTTTTGATTTTTTATTTTCTTATGAAAATTTTTTTTCCTATTAAAAGTATGATCAATGATTTGATCAGAATTTGACTGACTTTTGTAATCAAGAATAGATATTTTTTTATCATATTTTTTACCAAAATTATAATTATGAATTTTTTTTTTATAACTATCAATTATCAAAAATTTTGATTTTGATTTAGTTTTTTTTAAATAAAGATTAATAGAATTAAGTTTATTATAATAAAAATATTTAATTTTTACATTTTTCAGATATTTTTTTTTAAAGCCTTTTTTTATAAAAAAAGTTATTCTATTTTTTGAATCAACAAATTTTGAATATTCTAAACACCTGAAAAAGTGACCTAAACCGGAATCTTTATTTGTATCTGGAATAAATATAAATTCTTTCATATAAACTTGTTGTAAATGTTTTTAATTATATACAAAAAAAACTCTAATACACTTTTTTAGTGAAAAATTATAAAGAAAATATGAAAAAAAAAATTCTATTTTTTGGATATAACAGTTTTGCATCTCAAAATTTAAAAAAAAGTATTGATAAAAAATTTCAAGTACTTTTTTTTTCAAGAAAAATAGATGTTAATCATTTTTCAAAAAAATTTAATCTTGAAAAGAAAAGACCATTAAATATTAAATTAAAGGACACGTATGACTATTTATTTTTTTTCTCTAGTTTTGTTCCTCTTAAAGAAAATGAATATAGATGGAAAAAATGTAAAGATATAAATATTTTTGGATTGGTAAGACTATTAGAGCAATCTAATATAAAAGTTAAAAAGATTATCCATGCATCATCATGCGCTTTATATGGCTCATATCAAAAAAAAATAGATGAAGAAGCTTATTTGGAACCTTTATCAAATTATTCATTGTCAAAACTTGAACAAGAAAATATTTTAAGAATTTATTGTCAGCAAAATAAAATAGAATATCTAAGTTATCGAATAGGATATGTCTTTGGACCCAAAATGAATAAAAAAAGAATTTTACATAAGCTTTTGATTTCTCTAAAAAAAAATAGAAAAATAAAATTATTTAATGAAAAAAAAAAATTTGAATTTAATTCATACCAAAGAAATAGATTATTTGATCATGAAGACTTTTCAAAAAGAAAAAGGTGTTATGAATTTAACTTCGGACAAAGATATAAATCTTAATCATTTTATTTCATTATTAAAAGATGATAAAAAAAAAATAAAATTTAAAGCTAATCCTGTGTTATCTAAAATTTACAAAAAGTATAAAAGACTAAAAAAATTTAGTCTTAATTATCTAATTAGAGAGTTTAAAAATGAAAATTAAAAATATTCTTCTGATGGGAGGAAGTGGAGAATTAGGCCATTTGATCTACAAAAGTTTAAGTAAAAAATATAAAGTATATATTTTTGATAAAAAAAAAAGATATTTTAAAAATGAAAAAAAAATTTTTATTTATGGAAATTTATCAAAGAAAGAGAATTATCATAATGTGCCAAAAAATATTGACATTATAATATATTTAATTGGTAAAAAGGTGGGCCTGACAGTTTGAAATTAAAAAATTATAAGAATTATTTTGATTTGAATTGTGATTTAATTTTCAAGTTTTTTAATAAAATGAAGACCAAAAATTTAAAAAAAGTTATTTTTTTTTCAACCGAACATGTATATGGGGATGATTCTAATATTAAAAATGACTTACTTAAAAAAGAAGTGTACCCAAAAAATTTTTATGGAAGTACAAAACTTATAGCCGAAAAAATTTTACTAAATTACTTTAAGAGAACTAACGTTAGTGTTGATATATTTAGAATTCCACGAATTATCCAAGATAAAAAGGATTTGATATCAATTATGATTAATCAAGCCTTTAAATCTAAAAAAATAATTATTAATCAATCTAAAGCAAGTTTTTATTTTTTACATAAAGATGATCTTTTAAGTGCTGTTAATTTAAGTATAAAGCAGAATAAATCAAAATTTAGAATATTTAATTTATTTAATAATTCAAAAAGTCAAACTCTTAGATCTTTAGCAAAAGACATAAAAAGTTTTTTTAAAGACTCAATAAAGATAAAATCAATTGTTGATAAAAATTTTCATGAACATAATCCTGTTAATCATATAATTTCTAATAAGGAGGCAAAAAAAAAGTTGAAATGGATGCCTAAAATTTCAACAAAAATGATAATTCAAAAAAAACTTATTTATTATGAAAATTTCTACAATTCTTAATCATATTAGCTTTATTGAATCACACTTATTGACATCAAAAGAAATGAAAGGTGTTAAGGAAATTAGAAATGAAAATTCAGTGAGGAAAACTATGTTTACTAGCCATTTGATTTCAGATTTGGAACATGAAAATTGGCAAAAAAGATTAAAATCTTTTAAAGATGAAAAATTTTTTGGAATAAAATATCGTCAAAATATAATTGGTGGTTTAGGATTAAAAAATATTAAAAAAGATAGTGCCTATTGGTCATTTTATGTTTCTGAAAAAGATAAGATTTTAGGAATAGGAGCAATTATTGAATTTAAAGCTCTAGAATTTTTTTTTAATAAATTTGAATTTAAAAGAATAAATTGTCATGTTTTAAAAAAAAATAACAAAGTAGTAAGACTACATAGAAAATTTGGTTTTAAAGAAATATTTAAAAATGATTTGTCAGATATTGATTATCCAATAAGAGACGAAATAAAATCTTTTGAATTAAAAGAAAGTGATTGGATAATAATAAAAAAAAATTTTGAAAAAAAATATTTAAAAGAATATGTTTAAAAAATATTTTCAATTTTTTTATTATTAATTCTTTAGATATTAATTTAATAGATATTCATGATGAAATTTTTATTAAGAAAAAAAATCCTTTAAATCTTTTTACTCAAAAAAAATATTGTCACTACTCTGTACAAGGTTATAAAGAAATTGCTTATTCTATTTTTGATGCAACAAAATGATTATTAGAATAAATGGTCAGCTCCTACCGAATTATTTTTCGATATTTCAAAATACCATCCTGTTACAAAAGGATTGTCACTTTGGATTGTTACCCAACCAGATTTATTTTTTAGAAATTTTTTTATTTTTTTTTCATGAGTTAGGGAAAACCAATATGAGCCATTATCATTAATCTTTATTTTTTTTGATAAATAAAAAGTGTCATTTGAGTTCCAAAATTTTAAAATAATATTAGCATTTTTATATTTTTTTTTTAAAAAACTCATATTTGAAATTGCTAAAATGGAGTTGTTGCGATTTTGTAATAACCCCCACTTAAAAGTTGAGGGCTTAAGTAATATTTTTTCGTTTGGAACATGTGCATTAAAGCAAATATTTGACGGGATTGATTTTGAGTTAGTTCCACCAATATTTAAGCCAAACTTTAATCTTGTAAGAATTTTATTGTCATTTTGAGTTATAATTTTACAAAAGTATTTTTTATCCCTCTTTAGTTCAACTTTATTTTTTTTTAAAATATTATCAATATTTAGATAAGTTGGTTTATTGAATTGATTTTTAATAGAATAGATTTTTTTAATATATGAAATTAATTTACCTTTAGTATCATATAAATTTAAGTCTATATTAAAATTACACTTTGGAAAATTTGGGTAAATTGCTAATTCGGTAAAAAATCTTTTATCGTTAAATAATGGTATTGCAACAGATGAATCATAATATTTTTGTTTATTTGGATTACGCCAATAATTTGTTTTATCTTTACTTTCTTTCAAATCATAATAGGTGTGTGTTAGAGTAGAATTTGATTTATCATTTTGCATATTTCCACACAAAAATCTCGGAAAAAAAGATTTAAAATTATGCTGGATTTTTGCAATTCCTTTTTCATTTAAAAAAAATTTTTTTTCATTTATTTTCAAAAAAAATATGAATTTAGTTTCATAAGGTTCTAATTTTTTTATAAAAATTTTTTTTGAGAAACTTTTACCTAAAGAATTAATTAGCTTAATATTAATTTTTTGTGATAATATTTTTGTTGGTCCATTAGTAAACGAAAAAAAGGGCAGAAAGTTTTTATTGGGCAAAATATCAAAGCCAGACTCTGCAACTTGAAATTGATTATTTTCCTTTAAATCTTGTATATCGTTATAAATTCTTCCACAAGTATGTACCACACTAGAAAATTCTGATCCAATGTAACTTACTACAAAAGCAGGATATGGAAACACCATATCTTTTGATGAAAAAACTTCTAGTTCAATTGATCCAAAAAAATTTTTATGTGTATTAAAACTTAAAATTTCATTTTTAATATTTATTTCATAAGATTTTATACATTCTATTTCTTTGTTATATCTTTTGATAATCTCTCCCTTTTCATTCCTGATGGTAATTAAGATTGATATTTCGTGAATATTTCTTTTTATAAGCCAGTAACCTAAAAATAAAATCTTAGTATTAATATTTTTATTAATACAATATGTAAAAATTGCTGAAGATCGAAACACAGGCTTTCTAGTAATTTGTTTAACCTTTAAGAAAGTAGACTGAAGATGACTTTGATATGATTTCATTATAAGGTATGTTTCAAAATTTTATGAATATTTGTATTATACCAGCAAGATCAGGAAGTAAAAGAGTAAAAAAAAAAAAATATAAAAAATTTTTTAGGAAAACCAATAATATATTATCCAATTAGAGAAGCAATAAAATCAAAACTTTTTAAAAATATAATTGTTTCCACTGATAGTGATGAAATTATTAAAATATCAAAAAAATTTGGAGCTGAAGTTTTTTTCAAAAGGTCAAAAAAACTATCAAAAAATAATGTTTCTACACAAAAAATTGTAAAAAATGAAATTTCAAAACTTAAGAAGATTAATCTAAAATTTGATAATATTTGCTGTATTTATCCAACAGCTGTTTTGTTGAAGGCAAAGCATCTCAAGAAGTCCTTTAATAGTTTTAAAAAATCAAAAAAGAATTTTTTATTTTCAGCTCAAAAATTTATAAGCCCCCCACAAAGAGCTTTAATTCGTAAAAAAGGCAAAATACAAATGATGAATCCAAAAAATTATTTTATACAATCAAATAATTTAGAAAAAACATATCATGATGCAGGACAATTTTATTGGGGTGATACCAATTCATGGACTAATGAAAAAATTGTTTTTAGTAAAAAATCTGATATTTATATCTTACCGTTTTTAGAGGCAATTGATATTAACTATAAAGAAGATTGGAAAATAGCAGAATTTTTATATAAAAATCATAAAAAAATATAATAGAAATTATAAGATTATGAATTCAAAATTAAAGGGCAAGACTATATTAATTACAGGCGCAACAGGTTCATTTGGAAGATCTTTTACTAAATTTATTTTGTCAAAAAATTTTAATATTAAAAAATTGATAATTTTCAGCCGAGATGAACTTAAACAATTCGAAATGAAAAATAGTTTATCAACAAATGAAATAGACAGAACAAGATTTTTTTTAGGCGACGTAAGAGACAAAGATAGATTGTATAGAGCTTTTAAAGATGTAGATATAATTATACATGCTGCTGCTTTAAAGCAAGTACCTGCAGCAGAATATAATCCATTTGAATTTATTAAAACTAATGTAATAGGTTCACAAAATATTATTGAAGCAGCTTTAGATAACAAAGTGTCTAATGTTATTGCTCTCTCTACAGATAAAGCAGTTTCACCGATAAACTTATATGGAGCAACAAAACTTTGTGCAGAAAAATTATTTATTTCAGCTAATAACATTAGTGGAAAAAAAGATATTAAATTTAGTGTAGTAAGATATGGAAATGTCTTTGGAAGTAGAGGCTCTGTTTTTCCATACTTTAATAATTTAGAAAAAGTTACACCTTTCCCGATTACTCATAAAGATATGACTAGATTTAATATAAGCTTAAAACAATCTATCGACTTAGTAATTTGGGCTATCAATAATAATATTGGAGGAGAGATTTTAGTTCCAAAATTACCAAGTTTTAAGATAACAGATTTAGCAAAAAGTATTGATAAAAATAAAAAAATCAAAATGATTGGCCTGAGACCAGGTGAAAAAATTCATGAGGAACTTATTTCAGAATTGGAGAGCAGAAATACTTATGATGTTGGAAAATATTATTCTATATTTAATGAACCACCGGTAAAAATTATCAATATGATTAAACAAAAAAAATTGAAAAAAATTTCTTTTGGAAGTTATTCTAGTGGAAATAATAAAGATTTTTTGAGTGACAAAGAACTAAAAAATATAATCAAAAAATATTCTGAGGAAAATCATTAGTTAATGATACCCTACAGTAGACAAAAAATTGATAATCAGGATATCAGCTCTGTAAAAAAAGTTCTTAAATCAAATTATTTAACCACTGGTCCAGAAACTTTAAACTTTGAAAATAACGTAAGAAAATTTTTAAAATGCAAATATGCAATTTCAACAAGTAGTGCATCTGCAGCACTCCATGTATCTTTAATGGCTATTGGATTTAAAAAGAATGATATTTTATGGACTACACCAATTACTTTTACCTCAACTGCTAGTGCAGCACTTCATTTGGGTGGGAAAGTAGATTTTGTAGATATTGATGAAAATACTTTTAATATTTCTGTAAGTAAACTTGAAAAGAAACTTCTTCAAGCCAAAAAAAAAAATAAATTGCCCAAGTTAGTAATTCCCGTTCATCTAGGGGGAAATCCATGCGACATGAAGAAAATTAAACATTTATCAAAAAAATATGGATTTAAAATTATTGAGGATGCATCACATGCTTTTGGAAGTAAAATTAGAAATAAACAAATAGGCAATTGTCAATATTCAGATATAACTGTTTTTAGCTTTCATCCAGTAAAGATTATTACTACGTGTGAGGGAGGAATCGCTACTACAAAAAACAAAAAGTTGTATGAAACAATGAGAGTGCTTAGAGAGCATGGAATTGAGAGAAATTCACAAAATTTAGTTAATAAAAAAGAGGGTGCTTGGTATTATGAGCATCAACTTTTAGGATTTAACTATAGATTGAGCGATGTACATGCCTCTTTAGGAAATAGCCAATTAAAAAAAGTTAAAAAATTCGTTAAAGTAAGAAATAAAATAGCAAATATATATATAAAGAATTTTAATAAATTAAAAATACAATATCAAATTATTGAGAAAAAAAATTATTGTTCTTATCATTTGTTTATTATTTTAGTTCCAAAAATGATACATAAAAAAATTTTTAACTTTCTTAGAAGTAAAAAATTTTTTGTTAATATTCACTACATTCCTTTATTCATGCACCCAATATATAATATGAAGAAATCTAAATACAAAAAATTTCAAAACTCACTGAATTATTATAGATCAGCTATTAGCTTGCCTATTTATGATGGATTAAAAATAGATCAACAAAAAAAAATAATTAATATAATAAGTAAATTTATTAAAAGTTAGACTCACCAACTTCTTGATCAACGCCCTCATAATTTTGAACAGTTATTTCTCGATTTTGAACCTTAAATTTTTCGTCGTAGGTTTTTCTTGGTAAAAAACAGCTTTTACATACATCACTCTTTAAGAAACCTTTTCTTTCATTTTGTAATTCTCTAACTTTTTTCATTTTATCTCCATGCCAGATTTCATACACAGTTTCTTTCTTTGCATCTCCTACAACCTCATAATTATTCTCATCATTCGCACACTTCATTACTAAACCATCTGCGCCAATTGTTAATCTTTGATATTGTTGGGGACAACTAAAATTATCAATGTATTCTACATTTTCTTGTTTATCAAAAGCATCTATTAAAGGATTGAAAGCAACTTGATCTACATATGGTGCCAATGTTTCGTAATATTTAGTTGGATTATCTTTTATTGCCGGCCAAATTCCTTGTACTTTTATTACTGGTTTTTTAAGATTATTTTCATCTTTAAATTTTTTGATAGTTTTTATTTTTTCATAAAGTTCGTCAAATCTTAAAGGTTTTCTTATACTATTATATCTTTCACCCACACCATCAATTGAAATAGTTATCCAATCAATACCAGCATCTACTATTTCTTTAAAAAAAGGTAAAGTTAATTTAAAGCCATGGGTTAAAGTTGATACTTCTTTAATACCATTTTTTTTTGCATACCTAATACATTCAACAAAATGTTTATTTAAAGTAGATTCTCCTCTTAAACTAAGTCTTATTGAAGGTACTTTAAATTTAATTTCATCAATGATTTTTTTATATAAATCAAAGTCCATCCTTTTTGCATTTACTGTCTTTTTGAAAGCATCAGAGATTGTGTAACACATTGGACATTTAAGGTTACATATTGATGCAAGTTCTAAATCTACAAGGAGAGGATAATCAGAAACAATTTTTTCTTTTGCAAATTTCAGCCATTTATCTCTGTATATCTTATATTCATCTGGCCAATCGGATCCCCTATTTTTTTCGAAGAGAAGATCTCTCTCTTCAGTATCCATCGAGTAATTCCCTTTATTAATCGGTATTTCTCTTTCTTCTGCCATAAATTAATGTAATAGATTTATATAAGGTATGATTAAAACTTTTAAGATAACAAATCAAGAGCTGTTTGATACTTTAGAATAACTTTATTATGAAAAAAACTGAATTTTTTAAGGATATAAAAATATTTTTAAATCCAAAAGAAAGAAAACAACTTTTAATCTATTTTATTTTTTCAATAATAGTACCTATTATAGAGTTAATGAGCTTAGGATCTCTCGCGGGTTTAATAGTTTTCATTTTGGACACCAATAAATTTGAGGAGATTTTTAGAGTTGATCTAAATTATCTCAAACCAGAGAATTTCTCAAATATTGATACAATTTATTTGATCTTATTTTTGGTATTTGTAGTTTTTTTAGTTAAAAATGTTTTACTTATTTTCTATTTTTATTTTGAAGCATTTATAAAATTTAACACACTAGCTAACAAGAGTGCTGAATTATATAAGTCGTATCTGAGAATAAGCTACATTCATTTCAAAAACCTTGAAAGGGCAGATATATTTAATAATGTTATGGTCGAAACAGGTAGAGTAGTTCAATATATTTTTTCATTTATAACATTATTTAGAGAAATTTTTTTGATTTTATTGATATTTATATCCATAATATATGTTGATCCAAAATACTCTTTAATTTTATTTTTTAGCTTAATATTTATTTCTTTAATTCTTTATTTTCTTTTAAATAGAAAATTAAATTTAGTTGGGGAAAGATTAAGAATAGTTACTAAAAAAGTTTTAACAGTTATTGAAGAAACTCAAAATATGTTTAAGATTATTAATTTACAAAATAAAAAACTTTTTTTCACAAAAAAATTTGAATCCTCAATTCATGAAAGAACTTTAAATTTTTCAAAACAAGAAATTGTAAAAAAAATACCTAGAATGTTTTTAGAGGTATTTCTGATTGTTCTTATCAGCATGTTAATTATTTTTAGTACTAGTGATCGAGATGGAATTGAAGATTTAATACCTTTTTTATCAATTATAGGAGTAATAAGTATCAGACTTCTGCCAGCTTTTTCTGGACTTAATAGTATAATTTCAGCAAAAGAGTTTTCTCTACCAAGCTTTTTAAATTATAAAAATGTAATATCTGAGCTAAATAAAAATGCATCAAAAAAAATAATTTCAAATTATAATTTAGATGAGAAAATTATAAGTATTGATAAATTAAGTCTAAAAAATATTAGCTTTAAATATTCTGACGAAAAAAATCTACTTGAAAATATTTCTATAGATTTAAAAAAAAATGAAATATTTGGAATTTTTGGAAAATCTGGATCTGGAAAATCAACATTGATAGAAATTATTTCGGGTTTAATAGAACCAAACTCAGGAGAAATCATTATCAATGAAAAAATAAAATTAAATGATCAATTAGATTATGTTCAAAGTCGTATTGGGTATGTGCCACAAGAAACAATTCTCATGAATGATACATTGATAAATAATATTTGCTTAGGATTAGAAAATGAAGAAATTGATCATTCAAGCTTAAATAATGTATTAAATATCACCGAACTTAAAGAAGTGGTATACAATTTTAAAGATAATATAAATACCAAAATAGGGGACTCAGGAATTAAATTTTCTGGGGGTCAAAGACAAAGAATTGCAATAGCAAGAGCGTTATATTTAAATCCAGAAGTTATTATTTTAGATGAAGCAACTTCTGCATTAGATAAAAATGCTGAAGATAAAATTTTAAAAATAATTCAAAACTTAAAAGACAAGATAATCGTTATAATATCTCATGATTTAAATCTAAAAAAAATATGTAATAAATTTATTGAATTATAGAATGAATTAAATGATATGTTAACAAATTATGAATGATTTATTTAAAAATGGATTTGTAATAGTTCCAAATCTACTTTCTTCTGATGAAGTAGAAAAATTTAGCAGGTCAATTCGGAAAATTTGTGGGAATAAAAAAAAAAATAGAATTGATGATTTATATAACTTTGAAGAAACTTGGGAATATATAACCAACCAAAAATTACTTTCTACACTAGAAAGTTTAATAAAAGAAAAAGTATATTATATGAATGATTCTGGAATAAGTCATATGGAAGAGTCTTTTGAGGGATTAGATAGAAATCAAACTTCTTGGCATAGAGATACTGATAGTGCTCCAAGAATCGAAGGTGTAGTTCCTTATTATGATAAAAGCCAATTTTATAAAGTTTTTAGCGCAATCACCTATGTATCACCTAACAATGAAGGTGGAACACTGAATGTAATCCCAAAATCGCACAAAAAAAATTTTAGATATTCATTTTTAAATTTTTTAAGGTTGATTCATTGGAGAACAAAAAATAAAAAAAACTTTTATTTTTTTAGAAATTTAATTGAAAATACAATAGGAAAAAAATTTCATTTGAGGTCTGGAGACTGTATGATTTTTTTCACAACCTTATTTCATAAACCCGAAATATCAAAAGGTTTAAGACAAGCCATTATATCAAGGTATGCTCCTAAAAGTGAAAACTCAGAAAGTTACATTAATTACGTTTTAAAACAATCAAGCAATGATGAAAGAACAGGATATAAAATTGACGAAAAAAATAAATATAAGATAGAGAAGTTTTTTGATATTCTAAAAAAAAATCAATTGGATTATAATTTAAAAAATTTTTAACAATCTATTTATTCATTGAAATGTGGTAATAAGGTAATAAATTACCTCCAAAACCTAATTTCCAAAATCCTCTATTGGGACTATTTACCCCTTCTAAGTCTATTATATTTACACCCTCAATTCTTAATCTCATAAAACTATGCGCCAAATTGAATGTTAGGGAATAATCTGTGTTTAAATTTTTTAATCTACCACCATTGAGATAAATTGCTTTATCATTTATTTTACTAAATATACTGAATGCAATATTTTCATTATTCTCTATCGTATAGAAAATTTTTAGTTGCTTTCTACTATAAAGGTCTAAATAAATTTTTTTGAGTTTTTTTAAATTGTAATCGATTTTTTTTTTTGTCTTTTGAATGTTTTATTCAAAATTTCAAATGCACTTTCTAAATTAAAATTTTCTTGAAATATAAAATCTTTATTTAAAGGAGATTTTAATTGTTGTTTAATACTTCTTGAAAAATTTTTAAATAAATCACTTTTAAGTAATTCATTTATATTCGGATTTTTAAAATTTTCTTTAATTTCTAAAATTGACGTATACCTTGTGTCCTCAACTTTAAAAATTGTTTTATTATTATCAAAATTATACCAATAAAAAGGCCTCAAATCTTGAACGTGAGAGTCCAAAATAAAATTTCCATTGATAAAATTTTTAGTAATAAAGTCTACAAATGTCTTAATAACATTAAATTTCTTGTAAATATCACTTGATTTATTTTTTTTTTCAAATTTTTTAAAGTTTATCGGAGAATATATAGTTTCTCCTTTTAAGATTTTTTTTTTAGAATAATTAACATGAAAAGATCCTAATATTTCTTCGTTTTTTTTTATATAAAATTTTTTCTTATTTCCAGAAGAGTAATTAATAAACTCAGACGTTGAATAAATATTTTTATTTTCAGTTTTTATAATAAAGTCATTCCACTCTTTATCATTTTTACATTCTTCAATTTTTAAATTTTCATTCATTAAATTAGTAATTTTTTATTTTTTAAGACTCGATAAATGTATGATGTTTTCTTAAAATTAAGATTAATAATTTTTGAAATTTCTTTTAAATCATTTTTTCCATCAGCAAACTGTAAAAAATTCATTATTTTTTTTGTTGATCCCATAGTTTTCAAATTACTTAATGTTGGATATAATCCACGTTTGCTCATTTGTGGTTCACAAAGGATTAAGTTTTGGGGAATTATTTTTTTTTGAATATTATCTATTAGTGCCTTAACAAATTTTAAACTTTGGGTTAAACCTTTCTCAGTAACTAAATTAAAATTGTCCAAAGATGTATGGTATTCTGGATATGTTCCATATTTACTTCTAAAAATTGATGCAACTGGCAAATCTATTCCTGGATAGTTAAACTGTCTTTCGTCAGATCCATTTTCTGTAAAAGGATATTCCTCAAATTTTATATTGAGTTTTTTGTATGTTTCAAGCAATGCTTTGTCAGAAATAGAATTTTTATATTTTGAAAGCATGCATCCATATTTTCTCTCATCACCAATACATGTTAAATTAAAACCAGCTATCATATTTTTTTTAAGATGATTTAAATTTTTACTTAAATATGTAATTGAACCTATTGTCTCTGGAATAAAAATAAATCTTATACTAAAAGGAAGTTTTTTTTTTTTATAATGATTAATTAAAAGCATAGAAACTAAAGGTCCTGATAATTCGTTATTTGCCATTGAGGGATGACATAAATAGGTAGTTATTAAAATTTCTTTTTTACTTTTTCCTTTTATAAAGTATTCACCAAAACTAAGATATCCATTTTTGTTAAAGGAAGAATTGATGCTTACTTTAAATTGATCATTTTTATTGTAATTTTTATTTATAAATTTTTTTTGTTTTTCTGTTACACAAAATCCCCAATTCCTTTTGTAGTATGAGGTCATATAAGGAATTGCATTAGGTTTATTTTTTATTGAGTGTAATTTTTTTAACAAGCTTTTCTTATTTAAATATTTATTTACAGGAATTGAATACCCAATTACATGAAGATTATTATCTTTGAAATCGACTAAAATATTATTATTTTTATCCTTAATAGTTGCCGACTTAATATTCCATTCATCAGGAATTTTCCAATCAAACACTTTTTTTCCTGATTTTACATTAGAGATACGTAATTTTGGAAAATTGTTTTTTATTATTTTTAGAGATTTTCTTATACCAGCTCCAGTAATACTTCGACATATAGGAAATAATTGGTTTTTACCAATAAAGTAATATTTTTTAACAGACATTTATATCTTAATATATTACTTAGAAAAAAATGAAAAGATTATTTAATTTAAAGAATATAAAAAAAATAAATACAGATTTAAAGGGAAAAAAAATATTAATTGCGGATAGAGGAAGAATAGACTCTTTAGTAAAGAATTATTGTGCATTAAAGATTTTGTCAGAAAGATTTAACATTAATCCAACAATATTAATTCACAATTCAGAGACAAGCCAAATTAATCTATTGTATAAAAAATTGGGTTTTACAAAATTTCTTAAAACCTTTGATATTAAAAATCATTTTTTGGAAACAACAATTTTTTTTTCAAAAACACTTTTAATTTTTTTGAAAATTATAAAATTTTTTTTTATTCAAGATTTTCACCATTTTATCTATAAGTTTAAAGTTAGAGGAATAAATATTGGTGACCTAATTTATGATAGATATATTAGAGATAATCATAAATATTTAAAACCAAGTTTCCTAGATATAAGTTTCTTGAAATATTTATTTGTTACAATTTATAAGGTTCTTTTTTTAGATAATTATTTAGAAAAAAATAAAATCAAATTGATTTTAATTAATACACATAGTTACTCAAATAATTATTCAATCATTTTTAAACTTGCGAAAAAGAAAAAGATAAATTTATTGTATCTTAAAGATTTTCAAATTTCTTTTTTTAAGAATGGACAATATACTATTGAAAATGATCCAAGGATTCTCTCAAGAAAAAAAATACAATCAATCAACTTTAATAATGCCAAAAAAAGAATTCTTATGAAATATATGAAAAAAAGAATTATGGGAAAGGAAGAGCATTTTGATGCAAAAAATGCATTTATAAACAAAAAAAATTCAATAAAGAAATTTCTTGAAAAAAAAATTAACACAGAAAATTTCAAAAAAAAAATTTTGTTAGCTTGTCATTCATTCTCTGATGCAAATCATTTTTATTATGAATTTAATGCAAAATCTCCATTTCATGACTATTATTCACAAACAATAAACACATTAGATTTTGCAAAAAAAAATCCAGATATTTTATTTTTGGTGAGACCTCATCCGTCTTCTAGATTTTGGAAAGAAGAAGGAATAATGAAGAAAATATTACAGAAATACTCCTCAAAAAATATAATTTTAACTGATAATAGGTTCAACACGGATGATATTCTTAATTTTGTAGATACTATAATTACTGTTCATGGAACAATTGGAATTGAAGCAGCCGGGTATTACAAAATAAAACCAATTTTAGCTGGGACAGGCTTATATTCAAATCTTGGTTTTACTTTTGACACAAAACGAAAAAAAGATTTATTTAGATATGTTTTATTAGATAAAAAAAAATATAAGTTAGGACCAAAAGAAACCAATATAGCTCAAAAAGCTTTATATTATTATTTTCTTATCGGCAGAGATAATTATAAAAGTGTAATTTCTAGACAAAAAGTATTATTAACAGATCAAAAATATTTGAGAGATTTAAATAATTTTTTAGAAAAAAATAAAATTGAAAATGATAAATATTATAAAATTTTAAGGAAAAAATTAGAGTTATTTAATTAAAAAAATTGATTCATGATCTATTCTAAAAAAATTATTATTTTTTCCAAAAAATTTATCTGTAGCTTTTTTACAGCCCCTATTCCATCCATAATCGTCAATTATTAATACGCCATTTTTGACTAATTTTGGATAGAGAATTTTTAAAGATATCAGAGTACTTTCATACCAATCAGTGTCTAACCTTAATAATGAGATTTTCTTAGGTAGGTTTTTTTTAACTTTTAAGGTTTCTTCAATCTTTCCTTCAATTAGCCTTGTATTTTTGAGATTAACTTTATTTTTTTGAAGTATATTTTTTACTTTTGAAATATTAAATCTTTGTTTTGAATAATATCTATTATTTAATTCTTTGTAAGAGTTAATAAATTTATTGCCTTTATTATCTTTATCTTCAGATTTTGGTTTTGGCATCCCATAAAAAGTATCATATCCATAAATCTTTTTTTTAGATCGATGTTTTTTTTTTATTTTATCAAAAATAATTAAATTTCCACCAAGCCAGGTACCACATTCAACCAAATCACCAGTGATTTTATTTTTAAAAATATAGTTTAGGAGATTAATTAGAGTATGTTGACGAATTTTACTGGTCATTGAAAATTTTGATGCGACGGAAAGTATTTTTTTTTGTTGTCTATCTATAGAAGGAATACTCTCATATTTATTAAAATAATTCTTTTTTTTTAATATAAATCCAGAAGAGTCAATGTAGTCAAAAATCTTTTTTTTAATAATTTTCATTAATTATTTTTTGAGTTAAATATTATGATAGTGTTATACATCAGATTTAATAATTCTAATCAATTTTTCTAGAATTTTATGATTATTTTTTATTCTTATAACCTTGGTTCTTGTATTTAAGTATTTTTCAATATCTTTATTTATTTTAAATATATCAATTAATATCTTCTTGTTTAAAAACAATTGAATATTGTATTTTTTTCTATTTTCATGAGTTTTAAAAATATCTTCCTTATTTTTGTAAAGTAATATACCTAAATCTGGATATGAAATAGTTTCTAAATATTTCAAAATTCTTTTTTTTTTATCTTTTAGTTTAAATTTTGTATAAAAAAATAAGAACGATTTTGGGATAAATCCTTCATCATTAAGAAAAACATAATTTTGATCTCTTGTTTTTTCAAATATATACCTTGCAGCACATAATTCATAAAACCAAAAAAGAATATATTCCCTTTCCATATATTCTAAATTATTAATCAAGATATCTAGTTGTTTTTTGAATTTTTTATTCTTAAGACAATAAAGGTTGAATATCTTTTTACATAAGCTTGTATAGTTTTTTCTAAAAAAATTTCCTAAGGTAAAATTAAAATTTTTTATTTTCGAGCTTTTTTTTCTAATTGCTGTTTGCTTTATTGGTTTCTTTTTAAAGATATTTAATAAATTAAAATAATAAATTGTTAATTTTTCTTTTATTGTTAAGTCTAAAAATTTATGAATAAAATTTATAATTATTTCTCTACGGTTTAATATTCTTATATAATTTTTAGTAGCAATTCTTATTTCTTGCTCTGTATAAGATTTCCCTGACCCAGATATTCCTATTAGTTCAATAGATTTGTTTTTCATGGATTAAAAAGTAAAAAAAAATATTTCCATTAATCAATAATTTTTATAGATCTAAATTTTCAAAAAAAGCCTTATATTGTTTTCCTATTACATCATTAGAAAATTTTTTTTTTGAGTTATTTCTTATTATTTCTTTGTCAAAATTTTGTTTAAAACACCATTCAATACCATTGTTAAAATCTTTACTATTAAGATAATCACTACAATATCCAGTTTTTAGATGTTCAACGATATCTTCTGATCCAGTATTTTTAAAAGTAACGACAGGAACACCACACGCTTGAGCCTCTAAAACTGATTGTCCAAATGATTCCAATCTACTTGGTGAGATTAAAATATCAGAGGCTGAATATATGCAAATTCTATCATTTAAAGTTTTAAGATCATTGAAATTTATATGCATTATGTTTGGATTATTTATTTTTAATGAACCGCAATTGGCTGTTACAAAAAACATATCTTTTAAATTTGTGTTTTCTAAAAAATTTATTACAAAATCAAAACCTTTTCTTTTCTTAGCATAAGGATGAGAGAGATTAAAATAAATCACTTTTGATTTTTGTGGAATCTTGAGAGTATTTCTAGCTATTGATTTTTCTTGAGGTTGCCAAATTTCAAAATCTAATGGTAGAGGAATTAAAACTTTTTTTGTATTTCTAAAAATTTCACTTTGTTCACAAAGTTTTTTTTGCCAATTGCTTGTACATATAACTGCTTTGATATTTTTAAAATTTTGAATTTTTTTATGAAAAAAAAATTTTGAAATAAAATTAATTTTTTTATTATTATTAATATATTTTTCAAAAAACTCGTTAACATCTAAATAGTTTTCAATTGATGTATATGGCCACATATCATGTAAAGTCCAAATAACTGATTTTTTTATCTTGGAAATTTGTTCTATTGATAACATTTCATTGCCTATCCAATGTAAATTCACAACATCAGTTTCTAAGTTATTTATTTTTTTCAAAAAGGTTGAAGGAAATAAACAAAAATTAATTGTATATCTGTATTTAATATTAAAAATTTTTTCTAAGATTTTTTTAAGAATATTTTTAAAAAAAAATCTCATATATTCATCCGTTTTTACTATAATGTTCTTGAATATGCTCATTTTCGGTGAAGACAAAGATTTATATACTAAAATTTCACTGATAATTTTTTCGTTATTTAACATTTTGCTTATTCTATTTACAGCAATCGAAGAGCCACTTGGTTCATCACTGTAATTAATATTGGTAATTTTCATTCTATTAATTATACATAAAATAATATCTAAAATATATAATTATGATTTTTTTAAAAAAGATTATACAAAATTTAAGACTATTAATTTCAAACTATTTGAAACTTGATTTGAAATTCATAAAAAAAAATATTTATAAAAATCAGGAAACCCCCTCATATGATTCAATTCATTATTTATATAAATCTAAAGGTGTTTTGCACATCGGAGCTCATAGGGGATCAGAAAGATTTATTTATGATTGGTTGGGTAAGGAGGTAGTATGGGTTGAGGCAAATCCAAGAATATTCAATGAATTAGAAAATAATTTGATCGAATTTAAATACCAAAAAGGTTACGAAGCATTATTACACTCAAAAAAAGGAAAGATGGTGGATTTTTTTTTATCATCAAATGATCAAGCAGCTTCGTCTATTCATGACTTCTCTCAAGATTTTAAAGACAATAAACTATTTTTTCAAAATAAAAAAAGAAATATTACTATGGTAAATAAAATAAAACTTAAGACCCAAACTCTGGATGACCTAGTTTTAGAAAATGATATTGATATAAAAAAATTTAATCATTGGATAATAGATGTGCAAGGAGCAGAATTAGCTGTTTTAGAAGGTGCAACAAAATCTTTAAAACATTGTGAGACAATTACTGTAGAAGTCAGTACGGAAGATTTCTATGAAAAGGGATCCAAGTATAACGAAGTGAAGGAATTTTTGGGTGATATGAACTACAAAGTCATAAAAGATCCTAAAAGAAATCATGAAGATGTCATTTTTATCAGAAAAGATCTTTTAATAAATTAATGAACTTAAAATTAATATTAATTAAATTTTTATTAAAATCTAGGAAAGTAAGTTTTTTAGATCGAAAAAATTTGATATTTGAAAAAGTTAAAAATAGTCCAGATTTCAAAATTGAAACTTTTGGAAAAAAAAATCAATCAAAAATATTCTATGTGATAAAAAGAATAAAAGGTGGGGGGTTATTTTCTAATTTTTTGTTTGTACTTAATCATTTACTTGTTGCAGAAAAATTAAAAATGATACCTGTCATAGATATGGAAAATTTTTCAAATTTATATAATGAAAAAAGAAAAGTGAAAGGCACCTTTAATTCTTGGCTTTATTATTTTGAACCAGTATCTAATTATTCCTTAGCACAAGTTTATAAAAGCAAATTCGTCGTTTTTTCAAGTGAGAAAATATTTAGTGGTCAGTCATTATCATTTAAAGACAATTTTCGAGAATTAAGTAGAGTTTACAAAAAGTATATAAAAATAAAAAAAGAATATTTAGATTTATCAAAAAAATTTATTAAACTAAATAATATAGGTAAACATACATTAAGTGTACACTGGAGGGGCACAGACCATAAAGTTTTGCCTGGTCATCCAATGCCTCCAACTAAAAAACAAATTTTTAATTTGATAAATGAAAAATTAAAGAATAAGAAATTTAAGAATATTTTTGTTGTAACTGAACAAAAAAAATATCTATCTATTTTAAAAAAAAATTTTCAAAATATTAAATTTTTAGATAGTTTTAGATCTGATTTTTTGAAAGATTTTTCTAACTATGATAGAAAATCTCATAGATTTAGGTTAGGTAAAGACTCATTAATAGAGACTTTAATTCTTGCAAATACAAACTTTTTAATTTGTTCAAGGTCAAATATATCTGAAGTTGCTGTTTTATTCTCAAATAATAAATTAAAAGTAAAAGAGATAAAAAACGGCTATAATAGTAAAAGTATATTTTTCTCTTTATTCAAATGGAAAATTAAAAATTTTTTACCAAAATTTTTAGGAGGTTTTGGTTAAATGATTTTGAAAATATTAATGTTTAACAAGTGAAAAAATAAATATATTATTTACAAACTTTAATTATTTTTTTTATGTTTTTATTTAAATCTAAAAATTTATAAGCAGTTTTTCTTGAATTTTTTTTCATATTTTTGATTTTTTTATTTTTTAGTTTTGAAATATAAAGAATTTTTTCTGCTAAAAGTTTACTAGATAAACTCTTGATAAGATAACCATTATAATTTTTTTTAATAAAATCAACTGCAACACCAATCTCAAAAGATATCACTGGCACACCACAGGCTAGAGCTTCATTAACCATCATAGGACCTTGATCTTGAATACTTTGATTGATAAAAAAATCTAAATCATTATAAAATTTTATTAATTTATTTTCATTGTCCACATTTGTTTTAAATGAATAATCAAAACCTTTTTTTTTAATATATTCTATAATACTGCTATCACCTATTATATTAAATTTTATTTTATTAATTATATTTCGATCCTTGAAAATCAAATGATTTAATGCATCAATTATATACTTATTACCTTTTCTTGGATTTAAACTTGATCTAAAACCAATTACTATTTTAGATTTTTTATTATAATTTTGTAAAGGTTTATATTTTTTTAAATCTAAAGAATAATAATTTAAATATACTTTATGTTTCGATCTGTTAAATATAACTGAATTGGAAACATCTTTAACGACTTTTTTTGATGCACATAAAAAACTGATTTTTATAGGGAAATAACTATTAAATTTTTGAGACAGATTTTTTGATGCTATTTTATATAGTGGAAATCTTGTTGCAGGACAAGGATAACAATTCGTTTTAAATTTTTTACAATTAAAATTATAGTGGCATCCTCCTGTAATTAATTCTTGATCTGTTAAACTAAAAATAATCTTTATTTTTTTTGAATAAAGAAAATTAATAAGTTCTGGTTTAATAAAATTAGAATTATTATAAACTATTATTGCTGAGGGTTTTTCTTTAATAAGTTTGTCTAGTTGAGAAGTTTCTTTTATTAAATAGTTCCCATAATTATAAAATGAATATTTATTTTTCTCTTTTAAAAAGAAAAAGAAAATTTTCTTTAGAAAATTATTTTTTTTTTTATTTTGAAATTTGTAAACTTTAGAATTTTTTGTATCTTTTTTTATTACAAATAATTTTGAATCTATTTTTTTTTCATTTAAGTAATTAAAAATTCTATAAGCAACAAAAGATGCACCACCATCAATATCATTGTAAGATAAACTTATGATCTTAATTTTTTTCACTTAATATCCTTAAATATAGTTTTTGATAATCTTCACCGATAACCAAATTATCCCATTTTTCTCTAGCTTTTTTAAGGCTGTTTTCAGATAATTTATGAGATTTTTCTAATTCATTGATGGTCCATTCAATTCCATCTTTTAATGAGTCAACTTTAAAAGGTTTAGCTAAATATCCATCTATTTTATGATCAACTAAATCTTTTACACCATTAGTATCAAATGCAACAATTGGCAAACCACATGCTTGTGCTTCTAATCCAGTTTGAGGTAGATTATCTTCTCTAGATGGTAATACTAGCAAATCTGCACAATTAATCAATTCTGCTAGCTGGAAATCATTGTTAATTTTTCCCATCCAAGAAATTTTTTGTTTAGTTTCAAGATTTATAGATTTATTTAATTTATTACCAATTATTAATATTTCAAAATCAATTTGAATTTTTTTTAATGCTTTAAAAAATAAATCCCCACCCTTTCTTTTTGAGTATACTCCCGAAAAACTGTTAAATAAAATTATTTTTTTTTGTAATGGTAAATTATATTTTTTTCTTAATTTCTCTTTATCTGTTTTACAAAAAATATTTCTATCTACAGGCCATGGAATTTTCTTGATGTGAAATTTTTTCGTAATTACACTTTGTTTAGCACAATCGTATAGCCACTGACTTGGAGAAACGAATGTAATATTATTTTTCCAACTTTTTATTTTTCTTTTTATAATCCATTTATCAATATTAAATTTTCCGAAATTATATTTTAGGAAATTTTTAAATTTCCAAAAAGAGTCCTCATCATCTTTCTCATAATGACTAATACCAGCAATAGGCCACATATCACATAAGGTCCACACAATTGGTTTTTTAATTCTACCAATATCTTCAATGCTTAAAAATTCATTTATCCAAGTTAAATGAATTATGTCATATTCTGAATTATTTATTTTATTTGATATATCAGAAGGAAAAAAAGATAAGCTTTGAAATTGCTTTATATCTTTTCCCCATATTTTGCTAATTAAAGAATTGATTTTATTTTTAAGTCGGTATTTAAGATAAATAATTTTATTTTTGTAGTCATTATTATTATCTAAAAGTGATAGATGAGTGCAGTCTATACTTAACTTTTTTAACATGTTTTCCAATTTACATGCCGCTTTACCAGACCCACTAAATTTTGAAGTTGATAATAAGAGTATCTTCATTGAAAATTATTTAATCTTTTAAAGCATATTTTTTTGTAGTAAATAAAAATTAGTAATTTAACTTTTTATCTTATAATAATGCTTAAAAATGTTTAAATCTAAAAAACCTAAATTTTCAATTATAACAGTGGTTTTGAATAATGAGAAAACTTTAGAAAAAACTATAAAGAGTGTTCTTAATCAAAGTTATCGAAATTTTGAGTATATTATAATTGATGGTGGTTCTAGTGATAGGACCTTAAAAATAGTAAAAAAATACAAAAAAAAAATAAATAAATTTAGAAGCAAAAAAGATAGAGGTATTTATGATGCATTTAACAAGGGAATGAAATTAGCAAGTGGTGAATATGTATGCATGGTAAATTCTGATGATAAATTAAGAAAAAATGCTTTAAGAACAATTAGTAAATATTTAAATAAATACCCGAATCTTGATTTCATTTTTGGATCTGTAAAAAAACATTGGGGTGTTTTGCATGGATATAGGCCAGAAAAAATTAGATATAGTTGGGGTTTTTATAGCAGTCATTCAACTGGATTTTATATTAAAAATTCTTCAGCTAAGAAAATTGGTCTTTATAATTTAAAATACAAATATCATGCAGATTACGATTATTTTTATAGAATGATCGTCCATCATAAAATGAAAGGCATGGCTACTTCAGATAGTGAAATAGTCGGAGATTTTGGGAGAGGTGGTTTTTCAAGTCAACAACATTATCGAAAACTTCTTAAAGAGGAATTAAAGATAAGATCTGACAATGGACAGAATTTTATTTTTGTCATATTTATAGCACTTTATAAGTTTATAAAACATTTTAAAAAAATTATTAAATGAAAATACTCGTTACTGGATGTGCAGGTTTTATTGGATTTCATCTTTGTAAAGAATTAATGAACAAAAAAAAAGTTCACGTGATAGGCATAGATAACTTGAACGCATATTACTCAATTAGATTAAAGAATTTAAGATTAGGACAATTGCGAAAATACAAAAGATTTAAATTTGTTAAAAATGATATTTCAGATTTTAACAATTTAAAAAAAATTTTTAAAAAAAATAAGTTTGATATTATTTTCAATTTAGCTGCTCAAGCTGGAGTTAGATATTCAGTAAAAAATCCTAAAGATTATGTTTATTCAAATATTCTAGGTTTTTACAATATTCTTGAATTATCAAGAGTATTTGGTGTAAAAAAAATATTTTATGCATCATCTAGTTCTGTTTATGGAGAACAAACAAAATTTCCAGTCAAAGAAAATCAAAGACTAATACCAAAAAATATCTATTCCTTATCAAAAAAACAAAATGAGGAAATCGCAGAGCTGTATCAAAGATATTATGGTTTAAAGTTATTGGGCCTTAGATTTTTCACTGTTTATGGTGAGTGGGGAAGACCTGATATGTTAATGTTAAAATATATGATTGCAAAAAATAAAAAAAAAAATTTTATTCTCAATAACGATGGTAATCATTATCGTGACTTTACCTATATAAAAGATGTTACAAAAATTTTAGTAAGATTAATTTTTTCAAAAATACAGAATAAACATGATGTTGTAAATATTTGCTCTAATAAACCGCAAAATGTAAAAAAAATTCTTGATAGAATTAATTTTTTATATGGAAAACCAAAGATAATAAATCAAAAAAGATTATTAATAGAAGTATACAAAACTCATGGCTCTAACTTAAAAATAAAGAAATTAATGAAAATAAAGAATTTTACAAATATAGAGGTTGGCTTGAATAATTTAATTGATTGGGCAAGAAAATATTTAAATAAAATTTAGACCGCTTATAAATGGTTAAAAATAAAAAAAAAAAAATATTTTATTGGTCTCCGTGCTTGAATCCAGTAGGTACTATTAAATCAACAATTAATTCTATTGCATCAGTCCAAAAATATGGTGACAAAAACTTTGAAGCTTACTTAATTAATGCTTGTGGCGAATGGGATCGTTATTTAGGTTTATTAAATTTGAATAATGTAAAAATTATAAATTTTAATCTAAATTTTTTCAAATATTTACCAAAAGAAGGTTATTTTAAAAGTCGTTTATCTTATCTAATTATTTATATTTTTTGCTTTTTTCCATTGATGAGATCACTAATTAAAGAAAAGCCAGATTTTTTAATAGCTCATTTAATAACTTCACTACCATTAACTATAATGAAGTTATTTAATTTTAAAACAAAGTTCATTTTAAGAATATCTGGTATGCCAAAGCTAAACTTTTTAAGAAAGTATTTTTGGAAATTTGTATCTTCAAAAATATCAAAGGTTACATGCCCTTCATTAGAGTTAAAATTAAAATTGAAAAATATAAATTTATTTGATTATCAAAAACTTCAATTTTTACCTGATGCGATATTAGATATAAAAAACTTTTCTAATCAGAAGAAAGAAATTCCAAAAGATATTAAGAATTTTCAGAATAGAAAGATAATTATAGCTGCTGGTAGATTAACAAGACAAAAAAATTTTTCGTATTTAATAAACGAATTTGCTTCTTTTTGCAAAAAAAATGATGATTATAATTTATTAATTTTAGGTGAAGGTGAAAAAAGATCTGAATTAGAAAATATTATAATCCAAAATAATTTAAATGAGAGAGTTTTTCTAATTGGATATCGAAATAATGTTTATCAATATTTTAAAAAAGCAGAAATATTTATTTTGTCTTCATTATGGGAAGAAGTTGGTTTTGTAATGGTTGAGGCGGCAATTTCAAATTTATTTGTAATTTCAAGTAATTGTCCTAATGGACCTACCGAGTTATTAGATAAAGGTAATAATGGAATTTTATTTGATTCAAATAAAAAAAAGGCTTTGGAAGATGCTTTATTAAATTATCATAATTTAAAAGATATAAAAAAATTTAGAGTCAATTTAAAAAAAAATATAATTAGATATACTAAGTTTAGACATTTTCTAGTTTTGAAAAAAATATTAATAGATTTTTAAATCTTTATTAACAAAATTTAAATATTTTTTTAAATTTTTCTTTAAGTCGTATCTATCTAATTTAGAGTAATTAAGATTTACCATTTTTTTTAATCTCGTTTTATTTTTATTAAAAAAAACAATTTTTTTTGTTAATGATTTGTAGTCACCAACCTTAAACAAAAGTCCAGATTTTCCATTAAGTAATATTTCCTTAGGGCCTGTTTCACAATTAGATGAAATTATAAATTTTTTTAATACAGCGGTTTCTAAGAGGACATTAGGTAGACCTTCAAATTTTGAAGTTAGTACAAACAAGTCACATTGTTTAATTATTGGGTATGGGTTTTCTAAAAAATTTTGAATTTTTACAAACTTTTCTAATTTATGATTTTTTATATAGTTAATTAGATTTTCTTTTAATACTCCTCTGCCAACAATTATAGCCTCATAATTAATCAAATTTTTTATTTTATTTAATGATTTTAAAAGTGTGAGTTGATCTTTTTGATCAGTAAATCTTCCGATATTAAGTATTTTAAGTTTATTTTTTGATTTAAAAAATCTTGGTGATCTTTTTTTTGATTTTACAATTATTTCTCTTTTATTAAGTGGGTTAAATATACATTCAGCTTTTACATTAAATCTTTTATATAAAGACTTTTTAAAATCAGAACTATTAACCATCACTTGATCAGCTCTTTTTAAGAAAAATTTAAAAATCTTTTGTTTAAATATATTTTTTGACCAACCTATTGGTGCTGAATTAGATCTTACAATTATTTTTACATTAAAAAGCTTACAAATAATTATAGCATAGATGTTTGCTTGGAATGCAAATACTATAACTTTTTTATCTTTTAGAATTTCTCTCACTAAAATTAAAATAGCTAAAAAATATTTAAATCTCCTTGATCTTAGGTCCCAAAAATTTGAATCTAGAGTCTTAAATTTAACAAATTTGTTAAATTTTTTTTTAAATTTCTTAGATATAGTTATTAAAGTAACCCTTTTAAGCATAAGAGCTAAATAATTTGTTACTATAAACAAGTTTTTTTCGACTCCACCGCCCTCAATTGATGGCATAAATATGATTACTTTTTTTTTCATTAATAATTTTTTTTTTGGTTATATAAGATTATATTAAGAACAAATTAATTAAAGTCATAAATATGTTCAAAGCAAGTATTATTATACCTTACTATAGAAAAAAAACTTACATTGCAAAAACACTCAAATCAGTTTTAAAGCAAACATATAAAAACTTTGAAATAATAATAATTTATGATGATGAGGACAAAGCAGATTTAAAGTTTATAAAAAAACTTAAAAAGTTAGACTCTAAAAGAATAAGATTAATAATTAATAATAAAAACTTAGGTGCGGGTGCTGCAAGAAATTTGGGCATCTCTTTGTCTCGTGGTCAATATATCTGTTTCATTGATGCTGATGATATTTGGAAGAAAAATAAATTATCTAGTCAACTAGCTTTTATGATAAGAAATAATTATCTTATCACCCACACTTCTTACCAAATTCAGAATGAAAAAAGTTTAGTAGTTGGATTGAGGAGAGCTAAAACTTTTAGAAATTTAGATCAATTGTTACCTTCATGTGATATTGGTTTATCAACAGTAATAGTAAAAAAACAAATTTTTTCTAATATGATAAAGTTTCCAAATCTTAAAACAAAAGAGGATTTTGTATTGTGGCTTAAAATTCTGAAAAGTGGAAATTATATTCATTCATTTGATAAAGTTTTAGTAAAATGGACAAAATCTAAAAATTCCTTATCTTCATCTATTTTACAAAAAATAAAAGACAGTTTCTTAGTGTACAATAAGTTTATGAAATTTAATCCATTTAAATCTATATATTATACTATTTTATTATCTATTAATTTTTTAAAAAAAAATTTCTATAATTAAATGACCTATATATTTTTTTTTTACTTTTTAATCATACTTTTATTAAATTTTTTATTTATTAAATATGATTTAATGGGAAGCGATACCGGCTTAAACCATCAAGTTTTTGTAAATAAATCAGTGCCTTTATCAGGTGGCATTTATATTCTTTTTCCAATATTTTTAATTTTCTATGAGAATTATTTTTTTGAAATTTTAATTTTTTTTTCGCTATTTATTCTTGGTTTTCTTTCAGATAAAGATATTTTGAGGAGAGCAAAGCTTAGATTTTTTTTGCAATTATTGATTATATGTTTTTTTGTTATCTCAATTCAGTTAGAGGTGATGCCAACTAGAATTGATTTTATCGATGATAATTTTAGTAATACATATTTAAGCTATTTTTTTTCTGCTTTTTGTTTATTGATTTTGATTAATGGTTCGAATTTTATCGATGGTTTAAACGGTTTATTAATTGGTTACATCCTATTAATTTTTTTTATTTTATATAAAACAAATTTACTAATATTTTTAGATTTACAGAATCAGTATTTGATTTTTTTTATTTGTGTATTGTTTCTTTTAATCATAATGAATTTCTCAAATTTTTTATTTTTAGGTGACGGGGGCTCTTATTCTCTATCTTTTGTATTAGGTATTGTCTTGATTAAAATTTATAATTTATATCCAAGTATATCGCCCTATTTTATTATCTTATTATTTTGGTATCCTTGTTTTGAAAATTTATTTTCTATTATAAGAAAATTAATAATTAAAAAAAATCCTTTAGAGCCAGATAACCAGCATTTACATCACCATTTATTTTTATTTTTAAAAAATAAATTTAAATTAGGCTCTTTATTATGTAATAATTTTACAAGTATAATCATCAATTTATTTAATTTATTTATTTTTTATATTGCATCTTTTAATGCGTATCTAACAATACTTCAGCTTATAATGATTTTTACTTCGATTATATTCTATATTGTTAGCTATTATTTTCTAAGAAAAGCTAATTTGAATTTTTATTCCTAAACATTAATTTTATCATTCCAATTAAAATTAAAAGTCCATCTCGAAATGCATTAACTTTTTTTTTGCCCGCAAATCTTGCTCTTTCGTTAGAATTTGAGGTTGTGATATTAAGACCCTTATTCATTGCTTTAATTGGAAGCTCTACACAAAAAACAAAATCTTTGCTTTTTAAATCTAAATTTTTTGTTTTCACAGCACTTCCCATAACATAAGTATATAAGATGTCTGTAATTTTTAAATTAAAGAAAATATTACCAATTTTTGTAAATAAAAAATTTCCTACAAAAGTTAACAATGTATCATCATCACTACTACATCCTTTTTCATATCTTGTAGCAAAAATTATATCAAAATTTTCACTATCTAATTTTTTGTACATTTTATTTAATTCTGCGGGGTTAAAAGATCCATCAGCATTAAAGATGCAGAAATATTTTGTACTTACATTATTAATTCCATGAATTAATGCATCACCATACCCTTTATTCTCCTGATAAAGTATTTGGCAATCAAAATCTTTTATCGCATTAATAGTTTCTAAGTCATTCTTTTCCAGAATAATAATTATTTTAAGCTTAAACTCTTTAAGTTCATTTAAAACTAATGGTAAAGATTCTTTTTCACTCTTTGCTGGTATAATTAATGTTAAGTTATCCATAAATTTTGTATTAGCTAGATTTATAAATACAATAAAATAAAAGAAAATATATAAAAAAGACTATCTCTTTGCTAAAAATATTGTTATTTAAAATTTTTAGGACTTACTAAAACTTACAAAAATATATTTAAAATTGATTGAACACTTAACATTCATTTTTTACATAATCTTATTTTCGATATCAACTATTGGATATGGATTTATATTTTCAAAAATAATAGATAATGATCTACTAAAATATAACATTGGTTGGCAGGGAATTATTGGTTTCTTTACAATTTCTTTATTATCAATTTTAACTTCTTTCTTTTTTGCACATAGTTTTTTACATAATTCTTTACTTCACTTAATAGGAATAGGAAGTTTTCTTAAATTTTCAAAACAATTAAAAAATCTTTATGAAATAAAAAATTTATTTTTTTTGATTTTAATATTGTGGATTGGAACATATGTTTTTAAAAATCATGATGATTTTCCTTATTACCATTTAACATATTCTTTAAATTTATCAGAAAATGCTTTTGTTGTTGGAGCTGGTAATTTTAGTCATGGTTTTAGAACATTTTCAAGTTTGTTCTATTATCATTCAATTTTATATATGCCTTTAATAAATTTTTATCTTTTTCATATAGGTCCTTTTTTTATTCTACTTTTTTTTAATTATATTTTAATTCAAAAAATATTTGAAAATTTCAATTCAAAAAATTTCAATTTTATTTATTTTTTTTCATTATTGAGTTTTATCTTTATTAATGTAGTTTTTTATAGAATAGGTGAACATGGCACAGATAGATCTGCCCAAATATTATTAATACTTATATTTTTATTATTTTTTGAAATAAATTATTTTGAAAAAAAGAAAAAGAATTTGTTATTGAAAGTAAATTTGTTACTAATTTTAGTTTTTTTGTCTTCAAGTATGAAAGCTCTATATTATCTGTATCTTGCATTGGTGCCTATAATTATTTTTAGAAAAAAAATTTTTTTTCATTTTTTTGAGAAAAAAAATTATTTATTGATATTTGTTCTTTTCATTAGTCTGGTAGTAAATTTACTTACATTTTATCTAAATACCGGTTGTTTTTTATATCCAGCTGAAAAAACATGTTTAGTCAAGCAAGAGTGGTCAATACCTAAAGATGAGGTAAAAACAATGTCTATACATTATGAATGGTGGGCCAAAGCTGGAGGTGGACCAGGATATAAACATGAGTTGACTAAACAAGAATATGTTAAGAATTTTGTATGGTTGGAGAATTGGATTGATAAACATTTCTTTAATAAAGTAACAGACACATTATTTGGAATCATTTTTATTTGTCTTTTAGTCTTCTTCTTATTTTGGTTTTGTAAAATAAAAAAAGAAGATAAATACAAAAACCAAATAGGTTATTTACCTTATTTATTAATTTTTTTGTTTACATTGGAATGGTTTTTAAATCATCCAGCAATGAGGTATGGTGGCTATGTTTTAATTGCTTTACCATTAATGATTTTAACTGCTTCAAAAATAAGCAATTTTAATGTTCGACAAAATAAAGTTTATATTCTCACTTTATTTTTAATTTGTTTAACATTTATTACTTATAACATAAGAAATACTTCAAGAATAATTAAAGAGACAAAGGTATACAATTACGATTTATTTAAAAGTCCATATTTTTTCATTGACGATGTTAATTCTAAAAAAGTAGCCAGTAATAAAGATTTTAGTATTTATCAACCGCAGGAAAATAAGATGTGCTGGGCCTCAAAAACACCATGTTCGTATGGAAGTAATATTAAGGTAAAAAAATATTTGTGGATGAACATGGTTTCTAGAGATGATTAAAAGTTTTTTTTTAAAGATTATTACTATTGTTATTAGTGTAGTAGATTATTCAAATAAACGAAAAGTTGTAAATTTTTTTCAGAAATATTTAAAAAAAAAAGAATTGAAAATTATTGATATTGGAGCACATAAGGGGGAGACGATAGATTTATTTTTAGATAATTTCTCTATAAATAAAATTTATGCATTTGAACCAAATTTAGAATTATTTAATCATCTTAAAAATAGTTCAAAATATAATCAAAAAGAAATAAATTTTTATAATTTTGGTGTTGGTGAAAAGTCAGAAATAAAAAATTTAAATATTATGTTAGATAGTTCATCGTCCACATTGAATTCTTTAGATACTAATACTAATTATTATAGAAGAAAATTGAAGTTTTTTTCCTTATTAGGTGAAACAAAAACTTTTTTGGAAAAAAAACAACAAATTACCGTAATAAATTTGTCAGATGTCATATTCAAAAAAGAAAACCATATTGATATTCTTAAAATTGACACAGAAGGGTATGAATATAATGTTCTAAAAGGTTTAAATTCTGATGACTTTAAAAAAATCAATTTTATATATTTTGAGCACCATTATGACTTGATGATAAAGAAAGGTTATAATTTTAGAGATATTCATTATCTTCTGCTTAAAAATCATTTTACTCAAAAATATAAAATAAAGATGAAATTCAGAAAATCATTTGAATATATATATGAGTCAGAAAAAAAAAATTTTAGCTAGTATTATTATTGTAAATTACAATAATGCCAAGTACTTGAAAATTAGTGTGAAATCAGCGATTAATCAAAATTATAAATATAAAGAAATTATTGTTGTAGATGATAAATCCGAAGATAATTCAATTGATATTCTCAAATCTTTTAAAAAAAAAATTATATTAATAAAAAATCAAAAAAAAACTTCTGTTGGTAGTTATGATCAAATTAATTCCTATTATAGAGGATTTTTAAAAGCCAAAGGGAAGTATCTATTTTTTTTAGATAGTGATGATTATTTCAAAAAAAATAAATTAAAAATTATTATGAAAAAATTTATTTCAAATAGAAATGTTGACATTTTTTTTGATTTACCAATCTTAAAATTTAGTAAAAAAATTAAAAAAAAAAAATTTAAACAAAAAAAATTTATTATTTCAAATTGGCCAAGATTTTCACCTCAAAGCTGTATTTCTGTTAAAAAAGATTATGCAAAAGAATTCTTTAAAGTTCTTAAAATAAAAAAGTTTAATTCAATATGGTTCGATTTTAGATTAGCAACTTATAGTTTTTTGAGAAATGGAAATATTCAAGTTATAGAAAATTACTTAACTTATTATAGACAACTTGAAAACTCTGCATCTAAAAAATTTAAAACATTTTCTAAAAATTGGTGGATTAGAAGAAATGAGGCACATGATTATATAAATTTTTTAACAAAAAAATTGAAAATAAGAGAGAAATTTACTTTAGATAAGATTTTTACTAAAA